>Ga0302180_10000023_pt1 | contig 173916 bp, 151 predicted proteins | sample I_Palsa_E3_2_FD_200575 | JGI IMG/M metagenome (GOLD analysis project Ga0302180, IMG submission 200575) | Peat permafrost microbial communities from Stordalen Mire near Abisko, Sweden - I_Palsa_E3_2 | ecosystem: Environmental > Terrestrial > Soil > Palsa > Peat permafrost | place: Sweden...
CGACGAGAGCAAGGATCTGAGCCGTGTCGTGATTGGAAAACCGCAGACGCTCGCAAATCTCTTCCGCGATCTTTACTCCGACGTCGACGTGATTATCGAAACGGATGCGATCGGGCGCCACGCGGAAGGTCGCGGGCTTGCCTACGTCGTGCAGCAGCGCACCCCAGGCCAGCGTCGGCGGGCAGGGGTTTGGCAAATTCTCGAGCAGCAGCAGTGTGTGCGAAAATACATCGCCCTCGGGATGAAATTCAGGCGGCTGTTGAACGCCCTTCATGGCTGAAATCTCGGGCAATATTTCCTTGAGTAGTCCGGTTTGATCCAGCAGGAGAAAAGCTCGGCGGCCATGACCTTCTGTGAGAATCTTGGTGAGTTCGTCGCGCACGCGCTCGCGGGAGACGATATTGATTTCATGCGCTGCGCGCTCGATCGCGGCATAGGTGTTTGCTTCGATTTCGAATTCAAAGCGCGCCGCGAAGCGTACTGCCCGCAGCATTCGCAACTTGTCTTCTGCGAAACGCTGGGCTGGATCGCCGATGGCGCGGATGATGCCGGCCTCGAGGTCCTCGCGTCCGCCGACGAAGTCGAGCACTTCGCCGCCCACGGGATCGAGCATCATGCCGTTGATGGTGAAGTCGCGGCGGGCCACGTCTTCTTGCGGATGCTGGCTGAAGCGCACTTCATCGGGACGGCGGCCATCGGAGTAGCCGTAATCGCTGCGGAAAGTCGCCACTTCTATGGTGCTTCCCTTCGCGTTTTGCAGATCTCCGGCTGAAGGCTCGACCACGGGGTCCACCCTTCGGCTTCGCTCAGGGCAGGCTCGGTCCACGGGGTAAAGCGGGACCAGGACTACACCAAATTGCGCTCCTACCGCGTAGGTGTCAGGAAAGATCCCCATCACTTGCGCAGGAGTTGCGCTGGTTGCGATGTCATAATCTGCGGGTTCGCGCTGCAGCAGGAGATCACGGACGCATCCGCCCACCAGGTAGGCTTGGAAGCCCCGCTGGCGCAAGGTTTGGATGATCCCGGTGGCAAGATCTTTGGACATGAAGCTGCACCGGGAAATCCGGCACGCCTTCATCATAACTCTGACTCGCTGCACAGGATTCGTCCTGATTTCAGAGACGGGCTTTAGCGCGGAGATCACGGAGAACGGCGCGCGGAGTTCGCGAAGAGAACTTGCAAGTGGGAGCTAGAAACTGGAAACTATGTTTCATGTCTGACGCTTACATCCTCGGCATTGAAAGTTCGTGCGACGAAACTGCGGCGGCCGTGGTGCGGTCGGGTGAGCAGGTCGTTTCGAACATAGTGGCTTCGCAGATCGCAACGCATCAGCCTTATGGAGGCGTCGTGCCTGAGTTGGCGTCGCGCGAGCACCTGCGGGCAATTGTTCCGGTGGTGCGGCAGGCGCTGGTTGAAGCTAATCAGGATTACAAATCCGTGGATGCGATCGCAGTGACGCAGGGGCCTGGACTTGCTGGAGCGTTGCTGGTCGGCATCAGCTATGCCAAGGCGCTGGCCTTCGCGCTTGACAAGCCGCTGATTGCGGTGAACCACCTCGAAGGGCATATTCATGCAGTTCTGCTCGAGGAACGGCAGAAGGGAAATTACGAGCAGCAATTTCCCGTGCTTGCCCTGGTTGTGTCGGGAGGACATACGCATCTGTATCTCGCGGCGCGGAAAGGCCAGGGATGGACGTATGAGAACATCGGGCACACGCGCGACGACGCGGCCGGCGAGGCGTTCGACAAAGTCGCGAAGCTGGTTGGCCTGGGCTATCCGGGTGGGCCGATTGTCGACCGGCTCGCTCCGCATGGCGACGCTACGGCGGTAAAGTTTCCTCCAGCGCAGATTAAGCACCGCGATCGGCGGGTTCACCGGCTCGATAATCATCGCAAGGAAAACGGCGGAGAGAGCGAGGTTGAGAGCGATCGTCCGCGATTTGATTTTTCCTATAGCGGCATCAAGACTGCCGTGTTGCGCTACGTCGAGGTTCACGATATGCAGCGGTCGATTGAGATGCGCCGGCAGACTTTGGCCAGCATTGCCAAGCCGAAGCTTGAACACTATCTGGCGAATTGCGACAAGCGGACTCTCGACCTTGTCGCTTCGTTTCAGAGGGCGATTGTGGAGGATCTGGTCGGCAAGACTCTGACTGCGGCGCGCGCTTATGACGTGGCTACACTTTTTGTTACCGGTGGAGTGGCGGCGAACAGTGAACTGCGGCGCACATTCGAGAGGGACGGCGCCCAGGAGGGTTTGCCGGTATATTTTCCATCGCGTCCGCTTTCGACGGATAATGCGGCCATGATTGCAGCTGCCGCTTATCCTAAATTTCTTGCGAAGGATTTTGCGGCGATGGATTTCTCTGCTGAGGCGGGACTTGTTTTGCGCTAGCCCGCGCTCTGGAGAATTAAGTCAATTGCCAACTACTAGCTGCTAAAAGCCTATTTCCCCACACCGAATCTTTTGCCCATCACTGTATCGAGCGCTTTTTCTAACTGGCACTGGATGTCGATATCTTTATAGATGGCGAAGTTGGCGCGCTTTTCTTTTTCGTCGAAGCCGCTGGCGCGGCCCGCAACAATAATGATTGGAATGTTCGCAGTCGCCGCGTTCTGCTTCAGGGCCGTGATCAGTTCGCTGCCTGACATTTTCGGCATTTGCATGTCGGTGACAATGAGATCAGGACGTGCGCGCTCGAGAATCTGCAACGCTTCCACGCCGTTGGTGGCTGACTCCACCGCGAATCCGCGTTCTTCCAGAAATCGGCAGACGGTATAGCGGATGAGCATGGAGTCGTCGACTACCAGCGCTACAGCAGACATGAGAATTGCACGTGCGGGAATGCACGCCCCCGGCCTGCAGACTATCAGGGCATTTCCGCCGGAAACAAGCTTGAATCGAGCAAGCGTGGTTACTTTAGTGGATGGGGCCGGGACTTGCGCTTTACAACTCTTCGGGTTCGCTCTTGGTGCGTTCCTCGATGCTCATGTCCTTGAGTTCGCTGGATTCGAAAACTTCACGGCACTCGAGACACTCCACGAATTCAGCGTCTTCGTCGCGGCTCACGATTTGCACGCGCGGATGTTTGCAGGGTTGTTGGGCGGCGTTTTGAGGCTGCGGAAACGGCTTCGAGGTCATAAATACGGAAACGATACCCTCGTCGAATACGCGGAGGAACGGATTCGCGGGAATTTCCCGGTAATTCTAGCCCTGCTTTGCCACTTGTCAAGTGCTTCGACGTTGCAGCTGGGTAAATTTCTTCACTTGCTTTCAATCGACCCAGCCATAACACTGGAGATCGGCGAAATCCGACCAAAAGAATCGCCAAGGCTAAACCACTCAATCGCTGATAGTTACCATTCAATGCCACGTTCCGCAGCTAGCTGCAAGCACTTGCGTAATCCGGGGTCATGGACATAGAATGAATTACGACAGAAAAGGTCGGATTTCTCGCCACATCTTCTGGGAACCAATACTTGACTAGTTAAGATGCTCAAGTTAACCAAAAAAGCGGACTACGCACTGATGGCCATGAAACACTTGGCCGACCATGCTCACGAGGGGACTGGCAGTGCGAGCGCGAAGGATGTAGCGGATTCTTTCGGCATTCCTCCGGAGGCGTTGGCCAAGATTTTGCAGAGACTGGCTAAGGCGGGTTTGTTGCAATCGCAGCATGGGACGAACGGTGGTTACCGGTTGGCGCGCGCGGCGCATACGATTTCTGCCTTCGAAGTGATTCAGGCCATCGACGGGCCGCTGTTCATTACATCTTGTGTCACCGTTCGCGGGGAGTGCGGGCAGAGCAACCGGTGCAACATTCGCGAGCCGTTGCGAAAGGTGAATGACAGCATCGAAGCCGTGTTGAAGCGCATCAAGATCTCACACATGCGAGAAGAGCCGGAGACAGCCGTGAGTTCGGCTGCAAAGCCGGTCGAGTTGGTAACGATCGTTTAGAAAACTTAACTGAGGTAGAAGCAATTATGAGCACGGATGTAAAGATCCCCCAGCAACTTTCGGTAACGCAGCACGCCGCTCCTCAGGGAGTGAAGCTGCCTATTTATATGGATAACCACGCCACCACGCCCATGGATCCGCGGGTGCTGGAGGAGATGCTGCCCTATTTCATGGAGAAATTTGGCAACGCCGCCAGCCGCAATCACTCGTTCGGCTGGGCGGGTGAAGAAGGCGTGGAAACGGCTCGCGAGCGCATCGCCAAGCTGATCGGCGCGACCACGAAGGAAATTATTTTCACCTCAGGCGCGACCGAGAGCGACAACCTCGCCATCAAGGGCGTGGCCGAGATGTACCGCGAAAAGGGCAACCACATTATCACAGCGGTCACCGAGCACAAGGCTGTGCTCGATACCTGCAAGCGTCTTGAGAAGTATGGCTACCGCGTCACTTACCTGCCGGTGCAGAAAGATGGCCTGGTCAACCTTGAAGACCTGAAGCGCGCCATGGATGACAAGACGATCCTGGTCACGATCATGGCCGCGAATAACGAGATCGGCGTGGTGCAGCCTCTCGCTGAAATCGGCAAGATGTGCCGCGAGCGCGGCATCATCTTTCATACCGATGCTACGCAGGCTGTGGGAAAGATTCCGATCGATGTGAACAAACAGTTTATCGACCTGATGTCGATCTCGGGACACAAAATGTATGGTCCCAAGGGCGTTGGCGCGTTGTATGTTCGCCGGAAGAATCCGCGAGTACAGATTTCCGCGATCATTGATGGCGGCGGCCACGAGCGCGGCATGCGCTCCGGCACGCTCAACGTCGCCGGCATCGTTGGCTTAGGCAAGGCGTGCGCTATCGCATCGGAAGAAATGTCTCGCGAGGCAGTTCAGTTGGCTAGCCTGCGCGACCGCTTGCGCGATCGCATTATGAGCCGCCTGGATGAAACCTACATCAACGGCACGATGGAGCACCGGCTGCCCGGGAACCTGAACATCAGCTTTGCTTATGTGGAAGGCGAATCGCTGCTAATGGGCATCAACGACATCGCGGTGTCGAGCGGTTCGGCGTGCACCTCCGCGACGCTTGAGCCATCTTATGTGTTGAAGGCTCTCGGAACCGGGGATGACCTGGCGCACAGTTCGATCCGCTTCGGCATTGGCCGATTCAACACCGCGGCCGAAGTTGATTACGTGGCCGATCGCGTGATTGAAACCGTCGAGCGGCTGCGCGAACTTTCTCCGCTGTACGAAATGGCGAAGGAAGGCATCAATCTGGCGGATGTGAAATGGGCTGGAGATGCGCACTAAGAGTTGCGAGTACCTAGTACCGATTGGCCTGGAGTTCAGCCGCGTAGTGGCGGCATGTGAAAGCCCGGCACGGAAGTGCCGGGATGCGTGATGAACAATCGAACAAGTCCCGTAGGGACGGCACAGATTTTAGAACGACTCAGGAGAGCACATGTCATACAGCGATAAAGTAATCGATCATTACAACAATCCGCGTAACGTCGGCTCCATGGATAAGAGCAGTGCCGACGTGGGCACTGGCCTAGTCGGCGCACCCGAGTGCGGCGACGTCATGAAGCTGCAGATCAAGGTGAACCGCGAGACCAACGTCATTGAAGAAGCCAAGTTCAAGACGTTTGGCTGCGGCTCCGCGATCGCGTCGTCATCGCTCGCCACCGAGTGGGTGAAGGGCAAGACAGTGGACGAAGCCCTCACCATCAAGAACATGGATATCGTGAAGGAGCTGTCGCTTCCTCCGGTGAAGATCCATTGTTCGGTGCTGGCTGAGGACGCCATCCGCGCCGCGATCGGCGACTGGAAGAAGAAGCAGGAAGCCACGAAGCCGGTAGCAGTCGAAGCGAGATAAAGCTTCGAGCCGCGAGCATCGAGTCCCGAGCATGCTGGATGAAGCTGCTCTAAATTCGCTCGCTCACAGCTTAAGGCTCGTAGCTCACAGCTTAATTATGACAACCGTAACCGAACAACCCGGGCAATTACCGCAAACCGCGCCGGCCAAGAGCATTCAGGTCACCGACAAAGCTCTGGTCAAGGTGCGCAGCGCCATGGCCAAGGAAGGCATCTCGCCTGAGCAGGGCGGACTGCGCCTGGGCGTGCAGGGCGGCGGCTGTTCCGGTCTAAGCTACAACATTCGCTTCGACACGCAGCCGCGAGAACGCGACCGCATCTTTCAGTACGGCGATGTCCGAGTATTCGTCGACCCGAAGTCGTTCATTTATCTGCACGGCATGATTCTGGATTATCAGGAGACGCTGATGCAGCAGGGATTCGTCTTCGTGAATCCCCAGGCCACGAAGTCGTGCGGCTGTGGGACTTCGTTCTCGGCCTGAGCGAAGGAAGTCAACCGCCAAGGACGCCGAGTGCGCCGAGAATGAACCGGGGTTGTTCCTTGGTTCTACGCGTTCTCTGCGAACTCGGCGGTTAAGTTTTTAGGATCAGAATGTGATGGCACAACCTCTCACCATGATCGGAGCGAAGCCCGCACCTCAGGAAACGCAATCCTGCTGGTCGTGCGGAACCATGCGCGCTGTGCACTTCTGCGAGGCCTGCGGCAAGGTTCAGCCCCCAGCACCGGTGGACTATTTCGCCTTCTTCGGACTGCCGCGCAAATTGAATCTCGACGCCGCTGCCCTGGAAAAGGATTTTTACCAGTTGAGCCGCAAGCTGCATCCAGATCTCAACTCGCAGGCCGGCACTCAGGAGCAGGAGTGGAGCCTGCAGCAAAGTTCACTGCTCAACGACGCTCATCGCATTTTGAAAGATCCGATCAAGCGCACGCAGTATCTGGTGAAACTCGAGGGCGTCGAACTCGAAGAGCAATCGAAAACGGCCACTGAGCAGGCGCGTTCCAGCGGGGAAGCCAAGAAACAGATCGTTCCTCCGGATTTGCTGGAGGAAGTCTTCGAGTTGAATGTCCAACTCGAAGAACTTCGCATGCAGAAGAAAATAGGCGAGGACGATCCAGCGCTGATCGAAGAAATCGGCCGCCAGAAACTCGAACTCGAAGGGAAGCGCGACGCGCTCCTGCACGAACTTCAGGGACACTGGAAGATGTGGGATGGAATGATCCAGCGAGAACAGAACGGTCAGCCCGTTTCGGAAGAAGAGCGCAAGTACTTGCGCGACAAAATGGTGGACGTGCTGAACCGCCGCAACTACATCCGGAATCTGGTGCGGGATGTGAGCGAAGTGCTGGAGAATTGAGTCATTGAGTGATCGGGCCATTGCGCGATTGAAAGCGCGCATTAATCGCCCAATCACTCAATCGCTCAATGGCTAAATCGCACAATGGCAACTGATCGCATCGTCGGCATCGACCTGGGCACCACGAATTCTCTCGTGGCCTTCATGCAAGGGGAGAGCCCTGTCGTCATTCCCGGAGACGATGGATCGAATCTTGTTCCTTCGGTCGTGGCGCTTGACGAGAACGATCAGCCGGTCATCGGCAATGCAGCGCGCAAACATCTCACCGAGACGCCGGAACGCGCCGTCTATTCGATAAAACGCCTTATGGGACGCGGGGTTGACGACATTCAGGACGAATTGAAGTTTTTTCCATTTCGTCTTGCGGAAGATCTGCAGCCCGGCGAAGTGATCCGAATCAAGCTGGGGGATAAAACTTTTACTCCGCCGGAAATCTCCGCGCTCATTCTTCGTCAGCTCAAGCGCAACGCCGAGCGCTTCTTCGGAGCGCAGGTCACCAAGGCTGTCATCACTGTGCCCGCGTATTTCAACGACGCGCAACGCCAGGCTACAAAAGATGCCGGGCGCATCGCCGGCCTCGAAGTTCTCCGTCTGGTGAACGAACCGACTGCAGCCTCGCTCGCCTACGGCCTCGACAAAAAGCAAAACGGAATCGTCGCCGTCTACGATCTCGGCGGTGGCACTTTCGACGTTTCGATTCTCAAGCTGCACGACGGCATCTTCGAAGTCATCTCCACCAACGGCGATACGCATCTCGGCGGAGACGACATCGATAACCTGCTGATTACGATTGCCCTAGACGACACTCTAGGCGATCTCGGCATCGACCTGCGCCGCAGCGGCGAGGCTGTGCAAGCCATTCGAAATGCTGTGATCGAGGCCAAGATCGCGCTTTCTTCGCAGCTTTCGGTGAAGCTCGACGTTGAACTTCCCGGCGGAAAGCGCTACTTGCGCGAGATCACGCGAGAACAGTTCGAACAACTTATTCAACCGATCATCGATCGTACGATCGGTCCGTGCAAACAGGCCCTGAAAGATGCCGGACTCAAGCCTGAACAGATTGACGAGGTTGTCCTGGTCGGCGGGTCCACGCGCATTCCTAAAGTTCGCGCCCTCGTGAAGGAATTGTTCCACCGCGAGCCGCACACCGATCTGAATCCTGACGAAGTTGTAGCCCTGGGAGCGGCCGTTCAAGCCAATATTCTCGGCGGCGGCTCCGAGGCCACTGAGAACATGCTGCTGCTCGATGTCACGCCGCTGTCGCTCGGCATCGAAGTCGCGGGAGGCGTTACCGATAAGATCATTCTGCGCAACTCCCCCATCCCGGCGTCGGCCACGCAGTTTTACACCACGCAGGTTGACGGGCAGGCCAATGTCGCGATTCATGTGCTGCAAGGCGAGCGCGAACTCGCCAAAGATTGCCGTTCGCTGGCCCGCTTCGATCTAAAAGGGATTCCGCCGATGGCTGCGGGAATGGCGCGCATCGAGGTGAAATTTCTCATCGACGCGAATGGAATTCTGCACGTCTCCGCGCGCGAACAGCGCAGCGGTAAAGAGGCGGAGATTCAGGTTCAGCCCAGCTACGGCCTCACCGATGAACAGGTCGAGAGTATGATCCTCGACTCGTTCGACAGCGCGGAAGAAGATTTCCGGCAGCGCCAGGTCATCGAAGCGCGCAATGAAGCTGACACTATTTTGGCTGCACTCGACAAGGGCAAGAAAAGTCCGGCCTGGGGTCATCTCACGACTGACGAAAAGAAAAAGATTGCGAAGATGGAAAAGGCTTTGATCGCGGTGAAAGCCGAGGACGATTACCAGGCCATTCGCAAAGCCATTGACGCGCTCAATCAAGGCACAACGCGCCTGGCCGAATTGATGATGGACAGCGCCGTTTCCACCGCGTTAAAAGGCAAAACCATGGACGAAGCCGACATGGGCGAAGGGCCAACGGCTCCGCATCCCATGGCCAAAGCGGAGTTCGAGTAGAAGCATTTAGCAATTAGCAGTTGGCCAATAGATACCAATTGCTGGATTACCCGGAGTGAAGAATGCCAGAAGAAAAAACACAATCCGTCGGAACCATCACTGAAGAAGCTCCCGGCGAAGACAAAATCGGCGACACGACGATTGGCCCAAATACCGTGCAGGTTACCTTTCTGCCCGAAGGCAAGACCGTGCAGTTCGAGCACGGCAAGCTTCCATATCAGGATCACGGCAAAGAAGAGTCGATTCTCGACGTCGCGTTGAACAATCACATCACGCTCGACCACGCCTGCGGCGGCAATTGCGCCTGCACCACTTGCCATGTATGGATCAAGGAAGGCGCCGAGAATCTTTCTCCGATGGAGGACGACGAGGCCGACCGTCTGGACATGGCCGCCGACTTGCAGTTAAACTCGCGTCTCGGTTGCCAGGTGCAGATCACGAAGCCGGGTAAAGTAGTAGTCGAGATCCCGGCCTGGAATCGGAATTACATTTCGGAAGAACACCACTAAGGCAAGCAATCAGCACTTAGCATTCAGCACTCAGCCCCTTTGGCAGTCGCTGATATCGGCACGATCCTTGAAGGGCTGAATGCTAATTGCTAACTGCTGATTGCTCAGCGTTAGGCGCTGCTTCCAAGGAGCTTCACATGCCTAAATCTCTCACTTGGGATGACGCCGAAGACATCGGCATCCTGCTCTCCGAAACCCATCCCGAACTCGATCCGCTGACCGTGCGCTTCACCGACCTGCACCGCTACGTCACCGAGTTGCCTGACTTCAAAGGCGACCCCGGTGCGTCGAACGAAGGCAAGCTTGAAGCGATCCAGATGGCATGGCATGAAGAATTTCAGGACCGCACGGTGGGCTAGGCTCAGCGAACAGTTGCGCTCGCCCACGTCCGTTAGTGCCGGACTTTTTACATTCTCGTGACATTTCGCCGCGCAGCCCGGGCTTATGCTGGTTCTTAAGCCGTTGCTGGCGAGGGCTCTTCCCCAAATTTATCCTTTGCCATCAACCTCTCTCTCACTAAAAAGGGCACGGCTCCCTCGCCGTGCCCTCTTTTCCTGATCGTAAATGATTTCGCGTGGCACCGGACGCATTCGTCCGGATTCTTCGGCCTGCTTCGAGCTATCCAACCGTCGCCGGCACGGGATCTTCCACGCTGGCCTCGCGCAGAAACTTTGCTGCCTCTTCGGGCGGCGTGGGATTGATGTAGAAGCCAGTGCCCCACTCGAATCCTGCGGTCTTCGTCAGTTTCGGCATGAACTCAATGTGCCAGTGATAGTGATCGTTGGTGGGGTCCTGCGCCGGCGAAGTATGCACGACCAGATTGTACGGAGGATTATCGAGCACCCGGTCGGCCTTGATCAGCAAAGTCTTCAGCGCCTTGGCCAGGTTCTCAAACATGTGCGACGATGAATTTTCGAACGCCGACTCGTGCTGTTTGGGCAGAATCCAGGTCTCGAAGGGAAAGCGCGGAGCGTAGGGCGCGATGGTCACGAAGTTTTCGTTTTCAGCCACTACGCGGCTGCCGTTTTCAAGTTCCTGCGCGATGATGTCGCAGAACACGCAGCGCTCTTTATATAGGAAATACTGCTTCGAGCCCTCCAGTTCCTGTACCACATTGATCGGCAGAATCGGCAGCGCAATCAATTGCGAGTGCGCATGTTCGAGCGACGCGCCCGCCGCCTCACCATGATTCTTGAAGAGCAGGATGTACTTGAAGCGCCGGTCTTTTTTCAGATCGAGAATGCGGTCGCGAAAGGTCCACAGCACGTCTTCAATCCGCTTGGGAGGCAGCGTCGCCAGGCTGGCATTGTGGTCGGGAGTCTCGACGATCACTTCGTGCGCCCCAATGCCATTCATGCGGTCGAACATGCCTTCCGCCTGCCGGCTCAGCGTGCCTTCAATCCCTAGAGCCGGAAATTTATTGGGCACCACGCGTACAGTCCAACCCGGCGTGTCGCGCTGTGAAGCTGGCCCGCCATTCGAACCTGGGCGGTAAGCCTGAATCTCCGGCGGCGTCTTGCCTTCGTTCCCATAGCAAAAAGGGCAAAATCCCCCCTTCAGCTTCACATTTTCGCGCGCGAAATCCGTGGGACGCTTCGCGCGATCCGTGGAAATAATCACCCAGCGCCCAACAATAGGATCTTTTCTCAGCTCAGGCACAACCGATACCTCTCGAGTAGGATAGCCAAAATTAAGACAGTCGAATCTTTCATTTTACGCCGTCAGCGAGGAGTTTCGAAACACTTCAATCTGCGGCTGGCCGGCTTTGGACTCGGGGTAGTATACGCTCACCACGTCGAACCGCCACTGGCACGAAGGTGGAAATCGCCGCAAATATTCTCTGACGACCGCTGCGATCTGCCGCCGCTTGTGCCGGTCCACAGCGGCTTCTCCGGGCTTCACATCGCGCGTGGTTCGAGTCTTCACCTCGACGAAGCAAAGAATGTCGGCATCCCATCCAATCAGGTCGATCTCTCCGCGGCAGCGCGGCGTGCGGAAGTTTCGCGCCACCATGGTGTAGCCGAGCCGGCGAAGATGAAAGTAAGCCGCCTCTTCTCCGCGTCGCCCGGTCTTATAATGCACAGCGAGTTTCACTGCTGGCAAAGTTAGTTCGGCCAGCCAGTCCAGGACGCGAAGCACCGCCCGCGTAGCCTGCCCGGAAAACATTCGTCGCGAAGACGCTGGACCAGTCGGCACAGAAAGAACCCCACGCTAACTGTACCTCTCTGCTGCCGTGCAAGATGTGATCGCTCTAACAAATTATGCATACGGGACCGCCGTTCCTCCCAAACCGGGAATCCCACGACACAGCTTCCAAAGCCGGAGTTTTGTTTAGAATGGCTGGACTTGATCTCTTCTCTCTATAGCTTTCTCTACAGTGTTGCGCTGGCGATTGCGATGCTGGTGAGCCTGCCTTACTGGCTCTTCCAGATGGCGCGTCATGGCAAATACCGCAAAGGCCTGGAAGAGAGGCTGGGGCGTGTGCCGTCGCGGCTTCAGTTGCCGGAGAAACGGCCAGCGATTTGGATTCACGCAGTTTCGGTGGGAGAGGTGCTGGCAGTCGCCGGTTTGGTTGAGGAGTTGAAGCGACGCTTTCCGCAGCGCCGAGTTTTCATTTCAACTACTACGGATACAGGCCAGGCGCTGGCGCGCGAGCGCTTCGGCGAGGGGAACGTGTTTTACTTCCCTATGGATTTTGCATTTGCCATCCGTCCTTATTTGCAGGCGCTGCGGCCGCAGTTGGTGGTGATTGCCGAGACCGAGTTCTGGCCTAACTTTCTGCGGCTGGCGCATGCCAGCGGGGCGCGCGTCGCCGTGGTGAATGCCCGCATCTCCGACCGGTCATGGCCGGGGTATCGGCGTTTCAGCAAATTACTTCGAAGACTGCTGGCCAATGTGGACTTGTTTCTGGCGCAGACCCCCGAGGATGCCGCTCGGCTGCGGGATATCGGCGCAAAGCCGGAGCGTGTTCGAGTCTCAGGAAATCTAAAGTTCGACATTCCGGTGGCCACCCCGGGTGCGATTATGGAGAGTTTGCGGAAATCGATCGCCGCGAGCGCCGCCGGCCCGGTGCTTGTCTGCGGCAGCACTATGGATGGAGAAGAGTCGCTGCTGCTGAAGGCGTTTGAGAATGTGCTGGTGCAGCATCCGCGGGCGGTGATGATTCTTGCGCCGCGGCGTCCAGAGCGCTTTGCCGCCGTTGCCATGTTGCTCCAACAGATGTCGATTGCTTTCTTCAAGCGCTCGGAATGGAATGGCGAATCTTTAGCTGGCAAAGTTTTTCTGCTCGATACGATCGGAGAATTATCGGCGCTCTACGCTCTCGCCGCCGTTGCCTTTGTTGGCGGAAGCCTCGTGCCACACGGCGGGCACAACATCATTGAACCCGCGCAGCATGGCGTCGCGATCCTCGTCGGAAATCACACTGAGAATTTTCGTGACATGGTGAGCTTATTTCAGAGCCGGAACGCTCTACGGATCGTCGGTCCAGCAGAATTGCCCCTGGTGTTGCTGGAGTTGCTGGCGAATGATGCGGAGCGAATTGCGCTGGGGCAGCGCGCCGCCGAGACGATGCGCTCGCAAGTCGGAGCCACGGCACGCACGGCCGACTCGCTCGAGGAGTTGCTGGCGCGGCCATGAACCCCAATCCATTGTCGGCCATTTACGGCGGGGTGGTTCGCACACGCAATGCACTCTACGATTGGAAAGTATTGCGCGCTCACGCGCTGCAAGGTTCCGTCATCAGCGTGGGAAATATTTCGACGGGAGGCTCGGGGAAAACTCCATTCGTAATTCTTCTGGGCGAGCTGTTGAAGGCGCGCGGAATTCCATTCGATGTGCTTTCGCGCGGCTACGGACGCAAGACTCGCGGAGTCCTGCTGGTCGATCCGGGCGGACTGCCGCGAGATTTCGGCGATGAGCCTTTGCTAATCGCTCGACGATTGCAGTCGCCAGTCGTCGTCGGCGAAGATCGCTACGAAGCGGGGCGGTTCGCGGAGTCGCGCTTCGGTGCTCAGCTTCATTTGCTGGATGATGGTTTTCAGCATCGCGGGTTAGCTCGCGATTTCGACATCGTGCTGGTAACGCCGGACGATGCCCGCGATCGTTTGCTTCCGGCGGGAAGGCTGCGTGAGCCTTTGCGTTCGTTGCAGCGTGCGGATGCCGTGGTGCTCACGAGCGGCGCTTCGCCAGAATCATTTCCGGTGGCAGGCAAAACGGTTTGGCGCGTGCGGCGCGGGATTGTTACGCAGAATCTGGCGCAGCCCGTCCCGGCGCGTCCCATCGTTTTCTGCGGGATTGCGCGGCCGCAGAATTTTCTGCTGCAGTTGCGGGCCGCGGGAATCGATCCCGCGGCCGAAGCGTTCTACCGCGATCATCACGCCTACACGGAAAAAGATGTTCGCGACTTGCTCGATCTTCGGCAGAGAAGTGAGGCCGGCGGCTTCGTCACCACCGAAAAAGATGCCGTGAACCTCGGGGGCTATCTAGATGCTCTCACGCCGCTCGCCGTGATCCCGGTCAAGATGGAACTCGCCGACGCAGCTAACGCCGTGGATACCATATTGCGCGTGATCAACGAACGGCGAGGCGGCTCGTGAGAGAATGCCCCTAACGGCGCTTGGCGCGAAGCTGATGACAAAACATTTCAAAGAAGTCGAGCGGCTGCGGAAGATTGTCGAAGCCTTCCCCAAGATCACGATCACCGTGCTTGGCGATCTTGTCGCCGACGAGTTCGTGTTTGGAGAAATCTCGCGCGTGTCGCGCGAGGCTCCAGTGCTGATTCTTAAGCATCGCGAACGCACCGTGGTGCCGGGTGGCGGCGCCAACGCGGTGAACAATCTGGCCGACCTGGGAGTAAACGTGCTTCCGGTTGGCGCCATCGGCGATGACGAACCGGGGCGAATGCTGCTGAAATTCTTCCGCCACAAACGCATTCCGGTCAGCGGCGTGCTCAAAGACAAGAGTTACACCACGGTTACCAAGACGCGCATTCTTGCAGGCATGTCGCACAATTCGCGGCAGCAGGTGGTGCGTGTTGATCGCGAGCCGGAGAATCCTCCCAACCAGCATTTGACCCGTGAACTTTTTCTGGCGGCGCGAGAATACCTGCGCGCCTCGGATGCCCTGCTGGTTTCCGACTACGGCTACGGATCGGCCACTCCAGCGATTGTTAGCGCGTTGCGGCAAGCCGGACGCAGAAGAGTTGTGCTTGTGCCTTTGATCCTCGATTCGCGCTACCGCCTGCTGGAGTATTCTGGCGCCACCGCGGCCACTCCAAACGAACCGGAAGTGGAAGCGGTGCTCGGCATGCGCATCGGGCAAGACTGGCAAAAACTGACTCAGGCCGGCAAGCAGGTTATGGATCGTATGAAGCTGCAGTCGCTTCTCATCACTCGTGGCCGCGACGGCATGGTGGCTTTCGATCAGAACCATGCGCCAGTCGATATTCCGATTTTTGGTTCCGACGAAGTGACCGATGTGACCGGAGCGGGCGACACTGTAATTGCCGCATTCAGCGCGGCTCTGGCCGCCGGAGCGACGACGGAAGAAGCGGCGCAACTGGCGAACTACGCAGGTGGAATCGTAGTCATGAAGCGCGGCACCGCCACAGTTTCTCGCGAGGAACTGTTGCGCGCGATCGAGCAAGCTCCGCCTGCGACTCGACCTCATTGATTAAAAGCGCGCTAGCGCCGCCGCATAAAACTAAAATGGAGAACGGCAAAATTCTGGATCGCGAGCAACTCCGCCAGCGCGTCGAGCAGTGGCGCAGCGCCGGAGAACGCATCATCCTCGGTAATGGCAATTTCGATCTTCTCCACGTGGGTCACGTTCGCTATCTGCATGGTGCGAAGCAGTTGGGCGGCAAGCTCGTGGTGGCCATCAATTCCGATGAATCCGTTCGCACGCTCAAGGGCGAAGGACGTCCGGTCATGCCTGCCGAAGAGCGCGCCGAAATTATTGCGGCGCTGGCCGACGTAGACGCCGTCGTCATTTTTCCTGAACTCGATGTCCGCGCTTTGATTCGCGAGATCCGCCCGGATATTCAGGCCAAGGGAACCGACTACACGGCCGAATCCGTGCCCGAACGCGATGCGGTTGCCGAATATGGCGGGCGGGTTGCGATCGTGGGAGATCCCAAGGATCATTCCACCAGCGAGATTATTCGCTCGCGGCTCGCACCGAGGCGGCCGTGAGTTTCGAGTCCGCAAGTCTCGATATTGCTGCCAAAAAAAAGATCGAGCGCATGCTGATCGTGCGGCTTAGCGCCATGGGAGACGTAATCCACACGCTGCCTGCCGTGCACGCGCTGCGAGATGCATTTCCGCGAGCCCACATCGGCTGGCTGATTGAAGAGCGCTGGGCCGAACTGTTGTGCGCGCCGGGAGCGTCACGTCGCGGCCCGCGGTCTGCCCTGCGCCCGCTCGTGGACGAAGTCCACACAGTCAATCTGAAAGCTTGGGGACGTTCCCCATTTTCAATCTCTACCTTGCAGCGCGCGGCGACAGTCTGGAACGACGTACGGGATGCGCGCTACGACGTGACTGTAGATTTGCAGGGAGCGATCCGTTCGGCGCTGTTGGCGCGGCTCTCCAAGGCGCGTGTGGTGTATGGCGCGGCCGAGCCGCGAGAGTCTCCCGCGAGCTTGTGGTACGCGCGAAAAGTGATTGCGCGCGGCCGGCACGTCGTCGAACAGAATCTTTCTGTGGCGCAGGCTGTGAGTCAGCGCCGAGCGACATCGACGCCTCCGGATATTTCTTGCGATTTTCCCCGCGACCCGCAGGCCGAAGCTCGCATTGGGCAGCGGCTTGCGGAACATGGCGTCAGCAAATTTGCCATCCTGAATCCCGGAGCAGGTTGGGGCGCGAAGCGATGGCCGGCGGAGCGATACGGTGAAGTCGCGCGCAATCTCGCCGAGCAAGGTGTGCAATCGATTCTCAATTTTGGTCCGGGCGAAGAGGAGTTAGTACGCTCCGCGGAAGGTGCCAGTGGAGGAATCGCCAAAACGATGACTTGCACCATTTCGGAATTGATTGCCCTATCCCGACGCGCCCAGCTTTTTATCGGCGGTGACACTGGCCCGCTGCATCTGGCGGCAGCATTACGCGTTCCGGTAGTCGCAATCTTCGGGCCCACGGATCCGGCTCGTAACGGCCCTTATGGCACGCGCAGCATCGTGCTCCGCAGTCCGGAGAGCAGTACCTCGCATGCACGCCGCTCGGCAGCCGATGAGGGATTGTTGACGATCGACTCCGACGCAGTGCTGGCAGCGGCAAGCAATCTGTTAAACGAAACTTCCGAAGAACGACCTCGAAGCAATGACGCCCAAATCAAGAAGACTTCCCATGGCTAAGTGGTCACAAATCGCGCGTCGCATTCGCGTCCCGCTGGGATTTCTTTTTGCCGTCCTTTATTTCTGGTTGGCGCACCCTTCTTCGCGATCGTTGATGCTGGGAACGATTCTGATTATTCCGGGCCTTCTGATTCGGGCCCTGGCCTCAGGCCATGTTCGCAAGAACGAGGCGCTCGCCACTTCCGGCCCTTATGCTTACACGCGCAACCCGCTTTATCTGGGATCATTGCTCATGGGCTTGGGATTCTGCGCTGCCGCGCGGAGTTGGTGGGTGGGCCTGGCGCTGGTCGCGATGTTCTTCGCCATCTATCTTCCCGTGATCTGCGATGAAGAAAAGTTTCTGCGCGCGAAATTTCCTGACTTTGACCAGTATGCCCGCCGCGTGCCGAGAATGTTGCCGCGCCTCACACCGCACGCAAACAAGGAGCAACAAGTTCCGTCAACATTCTCTTTCGAGTTGTATTCGAAGCATCGCGAGTACAACGCACTACTGGGCGCGCTGGCAATGATGGTGGCCCTGATCCTGAAGATGAACTTCTTTCCAAGCTAGAACTGCCTGCGTGAGGATTCTCTCGCATATGGAATAGTAAGAATCATGAAGCGCAAAAATAAAATGTCCGGCAAGTCCAAAAATACCGCTCAGGCGCAATCGAATGCAGCCGCAGACAAGCCCTCCGGCAAAGACCTGGGAAACTTTACCAGCTTCCTTTACGGTCAAACCGCGGCAAATTTCCATGCTGCCGGCTCCGGATATTCAACCACTGCCTACAATCCTATCTCCGCTTTCCTTCCCAGCAACCTTATTAAATGGATCCCCAAGATTGCAAAATATTGGTTTCATAAAAAGCATGCGTTCAGAGATTACACGGCCTCCGAACGAGGTACCGGAATCTACGCCCTCGACGACCGCGTCAAAATCAGCATCGCCGGCGATTGGGGCACAGGCACCGACGAAGCCAGACAAGTCGGCGCCGCCATCGAAAAGGCCGAGCCCGATTTCACCATTCACCTGGGAGACGTCTACTACGTCGGCGACAGCAACGAAGTCCGCGAAAATGTTCTCGGCGAGCAGACCAGTCCCTATCAGCCCGTAAAGTGGCCCATGGGCGCCAAAGGCAGCTTCGCCCTCAACGGCAATCACGAAATGTATGCCGAAGGAAACGGCTACTGGAGAGTGGTTCTCCCGCGCATGGGCCCGAAACAGCGCGGTAGCGAATGGGGCGCGGGACAGTGGGCCAGCTTTTTTTGCCTGGAAAATAAACACTGGCGCATCATAGCGCTCGACACCGCATACAACTCAACCAAGTTTGATTGGACAAAAGTTCCGGGCGTCAAGCGGCTCAAATGGCTTCGCAAAGGCACATGGTTCAAGCCCAAGTGCAATATTCCCCAACCGCTGCTCGACTGGCTGCAGTCCTCGGTGAATCCTGAGGGCGACAAGCGCGGATTGATTCTGCTCTCTCATCACGGACCGCACTCTTGCTTTGAATCCTGGTATCAAATTCCCTCGCGGCAGTTGGCGAAAATTATTCATCGCCCCGTTCTTTGGTTCTGGGGCCACGAGCACAAGTTCACCGTCTACGACAAGTTCAGCGTCAACCAGGGCGTCGAGGCCCACGGACGCTGCATCGGCCACGGCGGAATGCCCGTCGAGCGCGGCCACGCTCCAGACATTGACGACTGCCGCTGGCTCGCCTATGACAATCGCCGCTACCCCAGCGACGAAAAAAATATCAACGTCGGCTTCAACGGATTCGCCAACTTCTCCTTCAACGGCCCCGCCCTTCACGTCGCCTACTACGATCTCAATCAGTCTCCGCTCTTCACCGAAGACTGGCACGTCGACATCGATACCGGCGCGCTCGAAGGCCCGCACCTGAAAAAAATTATGGACGATCCGTCGCTTCACTATCGCGAATCATAAAGATGCTGGAGCTCCGTCACTAAGGGTTTTACCCCGTGAACCTCTGTGTCCTCTGTGTTAAAGATTTTGAAGTGCATCAGCTCCGCACGAACCACTCCGTCCCGCTGCTATAATTAAAAATTGCGCCCATGCCAACGAAGCGACTGATCCGTTCCACAACAGTTCTGTCCATCCGCCGCAACGGCAGCGTCGTGCTGGCCGGCGACGGCCAGGTTACGCTCGGCGAGTCCGTCATTAAACATACGGCAAAAAAGATTCGCCGGCTTTACAACGACAAGATTCTCGCCGGATTCGCCGGATCGACCGCCGACGCCTTCACTCTTTTCAGCCGTTTCGAATCGAAACTCGAGCAATATCACGGCAACCTCGGCCGCGGCGCAGTAGAACTCGCGAAAGATTGGCGCACCGATAAATACCTGCGCCATCTCGAAGCCTTGCTGCTGGTCTGCGACAAAGAACAAACGTTTCTGTTAAGCGGACAAGGCGACGTAATCGAGCCCGACGGCGGAGTAGCCGCCATAGGCAGCGGCGGCCCCTACGCGCAAGCCGCAGCCGAGGCGCTCTCCAGGCTCACGCAACTAACTGCCCGCCAGATCGCCGAAGAAGCCATGAAGATTGCCGGCAAAATGTGCATCTATACCAATGATCAGGTAACGATTGAAGAACTGTGAAGCCAGTTCTCAGTTCCCAGTTCTCAGTTCTCAGCAAGACCCTTTGCTGCCCGACTGAGAACTGAGAACCGAGAACTGAGAACTGACTTATGGCCATCTATCTACCCAGTAGCGTTGAAGAAGAACAACTCGCACTCGACGAACTCACTCCACGCGAGATCGTCGTCGAACTCGACAAACACGTGATCGGCCAGAAGGACGCGAAGCGCGCCGTCGCCATCGCGCTGCGCAACCGCATGCGCCGCCAGAAGCTCACCCCAGAGCTCGCCGAAGAAATCATTCCCAAAAACATAATTATGATCGGCCCCACAGGCGTCGGCAAAACGGAGATTGCGCGCCGCTTGGCGAAGCTAGCGAACTCTCCCTTCTTGAAGGTGGAAGCGTCCAAGTTCACCGAGGTTGGCTACGTCGGCCGCGACGTGGAATCGATGGTGCGCGATTTAGTGGAGATTGCCATCGACAATGTTCGCGAAGAAAAGTTGGAAGACGTTTCGGACAAGGCCGAGTTAAACGCCGAAGAGCGGCTGCTCGATATTTTATTGCCGCCATCGCCTCCGCCGCGCGCGGGCGAGACCACCACTGCCGGCGGAGTTGTGATCGACAGCAGCACCGCCTTGGCAGAGTCTTCTTCGCGCACCCGCGAAAAATTGCGCCAGCAATTGCGTGAAGGCAAGCTCGACGAACGCCAGGTTGAGATCGACGTCCGCGAGCGCAACTTCCCCTCTTTTGAAATTATGACCAACCAGGGTGTTGAAGAAATGGATATCAACATCAAGGACATGCTGCCGAACATCTTCGGGGCCCGCACCAAGAAGCGCAAGATGAAGGTGAACGAAGCTTTCGAATATTTAATTCAGGAAGAAGAGCAGCGCCTCATCGACATGGACCAGGTCACTCGCATGGCAATCGACCGCGTCGAGAATTCCGGAATTGTCTTCCTGGATGAGATCGACAAGATCGCAGGCCGCGAAGGCGGCCATGGTCCCGATGTTTCTCGCGAAGGTGTGCAGCGCGACATTCTGCCCATCGTCGAAGGCACCACGGTGAACACACGCTACGGCATCGTGCGCACCGATCATATTTTGTTCATTGCCGCCGGAGCCTTCCACGTTTCGAAGCCCAGCGATCTGATCCCGGAATTGCAAGGCCGGTTTCCCATCCGCGTAGAGTTGCAGTCGCTGACCATGGAAGACTTTGTGCGCATTCTCACCGAGCCCAAGTCTTCTTTGGTGAAGCAATATACGGCGTTGCTTGAGACCGAAGGAGTGAAGCTCGAGTTCACTCCCGAGGCCTTGCAAGAGGTCGCGCACTTTGCATTTCGCGTGAATGAGAGTACGGAAAATATCGGCGCGCGCCGCCTTCACACCATAATGGAGCGCGTGCTCGACGAACTGAGTTTCGACGCCCCCGAAAGAAAAGGCGAGCACGTAATCATCGACGCCGATTTCGTCCGCAAAATGCTCACCGACATCGTGAAGGATCAGGATTTGTCGCGGTATATCCTCTAGGTTGTTGGATGGGCGATGAGGACGGGGTGCCCCATTTCTCGCGTCCTTTGCGAGAAGTGGAGATTTCCTTTTGGAGCGCAGAAATTTACTCTCCCAGAATCGGACGCAAAAAGCGGCCCGCAAAACCTCCTACAAAAAAGAGTCCCAACCCTCAAACCTATCATCTTCACTTAGTAAGTCATTGTGTTCGGAGTAGACCCATGGCAGCCAGTCCAAACCTTACCGCACCGCTCTCCTCGAGCCCGCGCCCGCTGAATCTCGATCAGGTCGAAGACATTCTCAAAGTACAAAAAGCCGCTCAGAAAATCAGCTCCATTCTTGACCTCGACCAACTCGTCGACAAGGTAGTGAACGACATTGCCCGTTCTTTCGGATGTTTAGATTCTGACATCTATCTGCACAACGAAGAGCGCGGCGAACTGTCGCTCGTGTGCGCCCATGGCTGCGCGGGCTGTGAAGTTTGCGGCGCCGGCCATATCCTCAGGATCGGCAAAGGCATGGTTGGCTACGCCGCGTCCACCGGCCAGATGCACTACGCGCCGGACGTGCGCCAGGACCCGTATTACATCGGCTGTGAAGAATCCACGCTCTCCGAGGTCGCAATTCCGCTTCACGTGGAAGGCCAACTGGTGGGCGTATTCACCGCCTCCCACAACGAACTCGATGCCTTCACCCCGTGCCAGTTGCGGCTGTTGCAGGCCTTGTGCAGCGATGTGGCCGTGGCCGTTCACAATGCTCGCCGCTTCCAACAGGAGCACCGGCAACGAGAGGAAATGACCAGCGAGGCTCGCGAGGCCCGCGTCATTCAGCAAGCGCTTCTTCCCAAAACTTCTCCCTGCATTCCCGGTTTCACCGTCTCCGGACTTTCCATTCCCGCGGGCGCCGTGGGCGGCGACTGGTACGACTTCATTCCCATGGACAAAGGCAGCTGGGGTCTAGTCCTCGCCGACGTTTCCGGCAAGGGAACCGCCGCTGCTCTGCTCATGTCGGCCACGCGCGGCATGTTGCGATCGCTGGTCGCCGCCGCATGCACTCCAGCTGAAGTGCTCACCAAGTTGAATCGCCTTCTGGTCGAGGACTTTCCCGCCGGCCGCTTCGTAACCATGGTCTACGCCGTGCTCGATCCCGTGAAGCGCACTCTCACCTTTGCCAACGCCGGCCACCTGCGGCCGCTCCTGATCACCGGCACATCAGCCAGGTTCCTCGATGTGGAGCGCGGAATCCCCTTGGGATTGGGACTAGGCGATTTCTCGGAAGTGGAAGTAGAACTTCGCGAAGGTTCTCGCCTGGTGTTTTACAGCGACGGCATCACCGAAGCCGAGAATCAAACCGACGAAGAATATGGATTAGCGCGTCTTCAAGAACATTTCTTGCAGAGAGACGCCTCCGCCGAAGGCCTACTCCAAGACGTGCGCTCCTTCGCCCACGGTTCCGGACTGCGCGACGATGCCAGCGTCATCTTTGTGCAAGGCTAGCGTCAGAGTAAGGAACCCCGCTACACGAAGAGGGCAACGGTCGCTCTCCAAAACTGCGCGACTCTCTGGGAGCAAAGACGGAGTCGTGGGTCGATGAGCGCCATGGCGATTTACAACAAACTTAAGTATAAGATTCCCGGTATGACATGCCTTCGTGTTGACATCATTGGCTTTGCCGATGAATCCTTTCCGGGCTTCGTTCATTGCGATTTCACCGATGCAAATGGCGCCCGTCACATCGTCCTTGAGAAAATCCCGGTGGTGACGACTGAGGATCTCTGGAGTGACTCGACCTACCCCCACCAGGGCATGCTACCTTGCGAGAGGGTTGAGTCCTTGCAGGACGACGCGGGACGTGCTGTCGCTTTGGTTTCCATAAACCCGATCGGTGCGGGTTATCCAGCACAATTCGTCGTGCTTGAATCGCAGTTAGTGAATGATTGCTGGTAGCGGCCCATCGCTAACCTTCTTCCCATCCTTCCAAACGGCGCGAATGCTCTGCGTGTTGTGAATATCCTGCGAGGGATCTTTTTCCAACACAATGAAGTTCGCCTTCTTGCCCGCGGCAATCGTTCCGCACTGATCTGCAATGTGCAACAACGCAGCAGCGTTTGAAGTAGCAACCGAGATCGCCTGAAGAGGCGTGAGACCCGCCTGCACCATCAGCGTCAATTCCATATGTTCGGCAAATCCCTGCGTTCGAATCGGAGTCGCACCCGAATCCGTGCCCAACGCAACCAGAATGCCCGCATCGTAAATCTTCTTCAGGTTGTGCATCGCCTGCGGCAACGCAGCTTGCTCCTGCGCCGTCACCTTATTCGCCTGCACCTTCGCCTTGTACTCGGCGCTGGTAATCATCTCCAACACTCCCGGGTCTAATGCCGCAACGAAAAACGGATCGCCAACCCAGTTCGGCGAACCTGCATACGCAAAAGCGAAATCATCCAGCGAGAGCGTCGGAATATACGCCACATGCCGCTTCTTCATCTCCGCAATCAAAGCGTCATCCACGTCGCCATCTCGAACGCTGTGCGCCAGCACATCCACTCCATCCGCGACCAACAAGCGAGCATCCTCCAGATGGTATACATGCGCAGCCACTCGAAGTCCGTGCTTGTGCGCCTCGTCAATGATCGCGCCATAAATTTCAGGCGGCATCTTCGGATACTGTCCCCAAAAATCATCCACCCAAATCTTAATGAAGTCAGGCTTCTGCGCCGCCTGCTGCGCAACCGCGCTGCGAGCTTCGGCCGCAGTCTCCGGACGCAACACCTCCGTAAAACCCATCCCGACCGGAGGCACTCCATTCTTCGCGCCAATCCCCATCCCCGCCGTGTACACATCAGCGCCGGGCAGCGCGCCGCTCCGCGACTCCTCGCGAATCTCGGCGAAGCGTTTTCCGTCCGTGCCCATCGAGAGCACAGCTCCCACGCCGTATTCCTCATATCGCAACAACTGATGCCGAAAATTTTCCTCGGTCTGGTTCGCCGCCGATTGCGTAGTGCCCTTCGTGAGCCCAAGGTGCCCATGCGCGTTGATGATCAAAGGCATGATCGTTTGCCCATGCAGATCAATCACCTTCGCGGACGCCGGCGCGCGCTGATGCCCACCGCCAATCGCAAGAATCCGGTCTCCTTGGATCGCGACAGTTCTGTCGCGATGGGCGGGACTTCCCGTGCCATCGATGACCGTAACATTCGTCAGCACAATCTCCTGCTGCGCAAACGCGCGAGCACCCGCCATCACTGCAAGCATCGTAAGAACTTCAACTCCAAGTCTAAGAATGTGAAACCGCAACACACGGGCCAGCACGTACATTGGATTCTCCTTCATTCGCATTCCACCATACGGTAGTGGCCCATTCTGTCCAGATATATCTTGTAATCGCGAGCTGGCATCCTCTAAAAGTCCCCTCTGCGCCGGAGATTTCGCAAGGTCAACGCCACGGCCAGCGCGCCAATCCCAATAAACAAGCACGCGCACGTAAACCATGCCGGATACAACTGCTTGAGCGGAGCGAAGGACGCGGTCAGAAAGAAAAACGGATTCACATACATTGGCGCGCGAATATTCAGCGGGATACTGTACCAAATATTCCCAGTCGCACCTCCCTGGCCACGATTCGCTGATTCATAGATTGCCAGCCGCACAAAGAAAATAATGGCCGTCACCACGGTAATTGCAACCACGGTGGCATAGCTCACGGCGGTCGCATGCACGCTGCGCTGGAACGCCGACGAGCAATAAAGGCCGATCGCGCTCATGCAGGCCAGGATAATTACAGTAGTCAGAGTGGCGCTGAAGATTTCCCACGGCCCGACGCCGCCAAACGCAAAGGCCATGCTCAGCACAGGCAGGCTCGTAACCAGCAGCAACAGCACAAACAGCAGCGAAGATACAAACTTCCCCCACCAGATTTGCCCGGAAGTCAGCAACGAAGTCAACAAGCCGGCCAGCGTTCGCTGCTCCTTCTCAATCGTGATCGAGCCCGCGCTGAAGATCGGCGCCAGCAGCAGCAACAGCGCCAGTTGCGCGTACGACAGTGTCAAAAACAGGGCCACGCCTACTGCTGATCCCTGAATGCCGGTTGTTGTGCCGCGATCCGTCGTCAAAAAATAGGCGAATGTCACCACCGCGCCCAGCACGACCAGATAGAGCGAAGGCAGCAGCCAGCCCCGCCGCTCCCTCATTCGTTGCCGCAATTCCTTCCGGATCATCGGGTTCATGCGTTCTTCTCCCGGAAAACTGTCTTGTACCGTTCCTCCAGATCAAGCGCGCGGTGGTCGAAGCGCAGCACGTTGACGCCGCCCACCACCAGCGCCCGCAGCAGCGAAGCAGCCTGCTCGTCAGCGCCAGTGACCTCCGCCACCATGCGGCCCATGCTGGAATCCAGCACACGCGCGCCGGCGGCTGAGTTCACAATTGCGACTGCGGCAGCGCTGTCACCAATCACTTCGATCTCATAGATCCGCACCGGAGTTTGCGCCGCGCGTAATTGCAAAACTGAATGCCCTTCGGCATCGGTCGCATTGCGCCCCGCCCCAATCAACGCGATCTGTGTGCAGATGTCCTCCAGGTCGCTCAAAATATGCGAGGAGATCAGAATCGTGATACCCTCCGCATGCAACTGCTTTAATTGTTCGCGCAGTTCGATGCGAGCCAACGGATCAAGCCCCGTGGCCGGCTCATCCAGCAACAGCACCTTGGGATCGTGCAAAAGTGTTTTAGCCAGAACCAGCCGCTGCTTCATGCCAAACGAGAGTTGCTCCACAGAGTCTTCGCTGCGTTCCGCCAGTCCTGATCGCTCGAGGGCGCGGTCCACCGCAGCCCGATGGCGCGCACCCGTAAGCTGGAACGCATCCGCGAAAAACTCCAGGAATTCACGCACACTCATATCCTGGTAAACTCCCGGCTGATCGGGCAGGTAGCCGATCAGCCGTTTTACCTCGCGCGCCTTCGCGCTCACATTCACGCCGCCGACCTGGGCAGTACCGCTGTCTACGGGCAACAGCGTCGAAAGCACCTTCATCAGCGTGGTTTTTCCAGCGCCGTTCGGTCCGACCAGTCCAAACAGATCTCCGGCTCCAACATGCAGCGTGAATCCGTCGAGAGCGCACTTGCCGTTGAAGCTCTTACGCAGTTGTTCGACATCGATCATGGCTGCTCCAGCACAACAACAACGAGCGAGTGAACGTTACTCTGATGCGGAATATTTACCTCGACCGGCAGCGCTGGGCCTTTGCTAAGCCCTGCAAACATCCGCCCCCAACTGGCAAACGGCAAGCCCACAGTGAGCGCCACATCCTGCAACGTTTGTTTCTGGGGATCGATGCCGGAAGGATTCGACATCTGCGCGACTCCGTTCTTCGAATAAATCGTTTTCGGCGTGATCGTATCCAAGGAAATTTCATCCCCGGGCGCCAGCGCTGGCAATGCGTACAGAGCATTCGCGGTGTAATCCAGGTACACGGCCTCATCGAATCCCTGCCCGGTATCGTTGCGCAGGCGGTGGGGCGCTACGAAATGCACGGTCCCGGGAAATTGATGTGAACCCTGCAGATTCAGGTCCTCGAACGCCCATTTCAGCATCGGCAATTCAACCTGGCTCGGCGGGCCCAGATGGACATCGTACGTTTGACGCTCCTGAATTCCTTGCCGGTTCATTTCGGACCAGATGTCGCCGTTCGGCTCTGCGTCTGCGAAATTCGAAGAGGTGAACACGGAGGCATCCGCAACCGAAACCAGTACATCCCGCCGATCAGGGGAGGAGATGCGAAGGCTGTAGTCGGCCGTCGCGAGCCCACTTCGCGAGTCAAGGTAATACGTCGCCAGATTATCCAGACGAAAATTCTTCGGGCGCCGGCTCGCGCTGGAAAAATAGAAGCCGGCGGCAAACAGCAGCGCCAGCCCGCACACGCTGATCCAGCCGAATCCCAAACGGCACAAGCGCCGCAGCACCGCGAAGTTCACCACGCCGATCATGGCTGTGTAAACCGTCAGCCAGATCAGCACCCAGCCCAGCCGCGGGAAATCGAACGCTGTCGCGAAGCGTCGGCTCAGCCAAGCTGTCTGGTTCGGGTTCCACGTGAAATTCTGGTTGAGAACATCGTGCAGATTCCTCCCCGTGAAAGCATTGCCGAGTTCCTCCCCGCTAAGTCCGGAAACCCGAAGCAGCGTGCCTTTGCCCACGCGTTCACCGGTGGCCGACGCCGGTCCCTGGCGGTAATCGGAAAGAAACGTCGGATCCTTAATCTCATCTTCCACCAGCACCAGTCGTCCGCCGCCGCGCACAAATCCTTCCAGCGCATCCCGCTGCGCTGCCGACAGCTCAGCAGTCGGCCTCGCCACCACAATAGCTCTGGCCGGGGAATAAGCCCACCAATGATCCCGCGGGTCGTTCACCATCTCGAACACGATCTGGCGGTTCTTGTCGGCCCGTTCCTCAATCGTCCCGCTGAACTGTATTTGCGACTGCGCTGTGTTGCAGGCGCTATCGCTCGCGCACATCATGGCGATCAAATTGGTTTGCCGTAACGATGCTTCGTATTTGTCCTGACCCAAAACCACGGCCGCAACGTTCGCGACCGCGGTAATCGTCGTTTTTCCGAAGAGCGTTAGCAGGAGCGGCAACTCCAGTTCGCGCTCTTCCCCGCCGCCAAGCTCAACGTCGGTTGTTGCGGAGCCGCGGGACCCACTCTCTCCGCTGGCAACCACGCGCAGGTGAATAATCTGCCGCTGCGACGAAGGATTGCGCACAATCACGCGGACGGCAGAAATCGTTCCGGAATAACCATGCAGGCCAACATCGGTAATGCGCAGGTTGGAGTCGGCGACCAGCAACCCCGCAGCCACCAATAGAAATCCCGCACACAACATGACTCGTCTCATGAGTTACCAGCTTTTTTACGCGCAAGCCGAGGAATTATCAAGCTCCAGTGAAAGCACGTTTTGAGAACCAGAAGTGGAGGCTGGCCTGGAAGGGCAACTTAGAAAATGGGATGCCCCACTTCTCGCGTCCTTTGCGAGAAGTGGGAAGAACGACAGCCGGCCGGCCGCGTACGATGGAACGCGCGGCACTCACCAACTGGACCAGAGGCCCGCTTTCGGCTCGAGTGGGGCAATTGCCGAACCATGTCAATAGCCAAATTCCCCCAATCCCCCTATCTGCGGCAAACAAAGGAAATATAAAAACAATTATGTCTTTGACTTAGGACGGCCTTTTTGCTAAGATTTAAGCATCATGAATCTGCTTAAGATCACTCAGACTTTCAAGACTCAAGATGATGCGCTAGCGTACCTCACGCAAGCCCGGTGGCCGGACGGCGTTCGCTGCCTAGCCTGCAATAACGATAAGGTCTACCGCATTACAACAAAGGGCAAAACGAAAAAGATTGCACGGCTGTTTGAATGCGCGGAATGCGGCCTACATTTCAGCGCCACAACCGGAACGCTTTTCCATGATTCCCACCTGCCCCTACAAAAGTGGTTCATGGCAATGGCGCTTATGTGCGAAGCGAAAAAGGGTATCTCCGCAAACCAAGTTGCCCGGCACATCGGTGTGCAATACAAAACGGCTTGGCACCTGTGCCATCGAATCCGGCGGGCTATGGAGGAAAAAACTATCTGTCCTTTAGGAAATGAGGGCCAAGTAGTAGAGATTGATGAAGTGTATTTGGGCGGACGTATCCGCCGTAAAGGTGTCAAGGCCGGAAGGGATAACAAGGTTCCGGTGCTCGGCCTTGCAGAACGCTATGGGCGCATTCATCTTGAGGTTATCGACAAGGCGCGGGCGGCTTTTATTAAGCCCGTCCTAGACAATCACTTGAGTCCGAATGTGACGCAGATTGTGACGGATGCCGCTAGCGTCTACACCCACCTTTTGCCGAAGGAAAAGCATCTTGAGGTCATCCATCGGGATGAGCTGGAAACAAAAGGCTGGACATCAAGCCAGACGGTAGAGGGCGTATTTTCTCTGTTCAAACGCGGCCTGATCGGAAGCTATCACAGACTCAGCAAGGATCATCTAAACAACTACTTGCAGGAGTTTTGCTATCGCTACAACCGCCGAGGCCAGCAGAAGGAAATGTTTGCGGGTCTGCTCGGCGACATGACACATCGGCCTCCGTTGGCGTACAAGAAATTGACACGGGAGTTTTAGGGTTCCACTATTTCCCCTGCACACGGAAATATCGTACCTACTTCCATGAGCGTTCTGCTACCGTTGGGGTGGACAACGAATGCCCACTGCTTGTAACTGCACTCATCGCGTAACACCTTTACGGCTTCACGCAAGGTAAGTTCTTGATGACAGCGAGGGCACTCATGCTTTATTGGTTTACTCGTAGGAATCTTGCTTAAGGTGGTCATAAAATGAATGAACAGGGCACAGGGCGCGTAACAAATGCTGATTCCGCTTTTGTTTCAAACGTAAAATATGCAATTACCTTCCGCCGAGAATTTACAAGGGAAGGCGCACCACTTGGTCTAGACATCTCACTTGTGCTTTCTAACCGCACGCCGGAAATCCCGCTTTCTATGGCCGCTTACACCTTGGAACTAGAAGACAAGCACCGAACCTTGAAATTCTTTACGCGGTCTATCGGCGTCTTTGCGCCAACGGGCGGAATCACTTAAAAAATGACAGAAAAACCAAAACCCGAAAAGCCTGAGGTCATGTGGGCAAACATGCTCGAAGAACTCGGCTTTTTCTACCCAGAGCCGCCATTTGACATGGAGCGGGCTGCAAAGGCTAACACCTATGCCGAATCTATTGATCCGGTTTTCAAGGCGGCCCAGGATAAGCGCCGCGCCGCCTCTAAGAAAAAGCTACAGAGCCAAAAGCCTTAGCGCCGCCCGCGCTTTCTCTTCTTGCTACGGGGCGTGACCACATTCGTTCGGGGTAATGGCGGCGTCTCAAGCATCCGCTTGAGTAGGTCATCAAACTTCTGCTTGTCTACCGCGATTGCCTTCACGGTCTAGCCACCCAACTTTGTTATCTCTTCCTTACAATTTCCAATGGTCACCGCCAGCTTGTTCCTTTCCTCTAGCAACGCTTTGATTTTGGAAACATCAACGCCCGTCTGCTCAAGAGGATTAAGTAGATCGTAATATTCCCCGCCCGCAACCGTGCCCTTTAGCACGGCTCCTAATTTTTCAAGGCGACGCCCCACGTCCTTTATGGTAGCGTCAACGTTCGCATAGCCAACTTCGGCTTCATGCTTTTGCCGCATGAGTCCGCCGATCCTCTCGTTCTGGGCTTGTTCGCTCACAAGTTGCCTCCAGTTCGAGTCTAGCAAATGCGGGTCATTCAATATAACCGAGTAGTGTGACGGGTGAATTTCACGCCAACCTAGGTCAAAGACATAATTGTTAATATAAATTCCCGTTTGCCCTGAATACTGTGCAATTTTACCTATAGCAATATGCTATAATGAAAGTTCGAGAGGAAAAAACTCGAGCAAAGAAAGGCGCAGCCCACCGGCTGCGCCTTTTGTGTTTCTAGCGAGATCCGTTTTAACAGAATCGTCAGAACAATACGTCAGAAGAATAGTTTAGGAGAACTATGAGGCAAGGCAAAAAGCTTTTCGACAATTTCAGCCGCCGCGGCGAGTGGGTCGAACTCCTCTTCATGACCGTAGCCGCCGGACTAGGCTTCAACGTGGCCAAGCCCTGAGGAGAATCCGGCCGCTACGACGTAGCCACCGAACACGAAGGCATCTTCCACCGCATCCAGGTTAAATCCACCGAGATGTGGCTCGGCACCTGTTACCTCTGCCAGCTCTACGCCTACGGCGAGCGCCCCCTACACCGCCAAAGAAATCGACTTCTACGTCGGCCAGCCCCCATTCATCGTCCGGACACTGCAAAATCTTTCATCTTGACGGCCCAAAATGGCCGGGACTACGATTCTTTCTCCTCCCCGAGCGAGAGCACTTCTCGCGTTTCGCTTTATTTAAGCAAAGGATTCGTGCCTTGGTTGCCAGGCGAACGAGTCGGCCCGGTCGCCCGCTTCAATACTCAGGAGGAACTCCAATGCGAAATAAGAGCCTTTCTTTCCGCTCGATCGTGATCCCGGTGATTCTTGCTGCCGCCACCTTACTGATAGCTGTATGCGCGGGCGCACAAACCGCAACGGTCCTGCACAGTTTCGGCAGCAACGTCAAAGACGCTACGCAGCCGTTCTCAAGCGTGATCTTTGACAAGGCGGGAAACCTCTACGGCGCCACCAACGCGGGTGGGCTTCACGGGCAAGGCACAGTTTTCGAACTCATGCCGAATGCGGGAGGGGGATGGACCGAGAAGGTGCTGCACAACTTCATCAACAACGGCATTGACGGACGCGGCCCCTGGGGAAACCTGATCTTCGACAAGAACGGCAATCTTTATGGCACAACCATGTCGGGAGGTTCTGACGACGTTGGCACAGTGTTCGAGCTGTCGCCGCAAAAAGGCGGCGCCTGGACCGAGACAATCCTGCACAGCTTTAGCAACAACGGCACGGACGGACAGAGTGCCACCACCGGCGTAATCCTCGACGCCAAGGGAAATATTTACGGCACAACCGAGGCCGGAGGAACTGGCACAAATTGCGGCGGCGGGGCCTGCGGTGTGGTATTTGAGCTGGTACACCAGAAGAGCGGCTCGTATACGGAAAAAATTCTGCATGACTTCAGCAACAACGGAACGGACGGCTCCAACCCGTCAGGTCTAGTCTTCGACGCCAGCGGAAATCTCTACGGCACCACCGCCAACGGCGGCACTGCCTTCTACGATTGCGGCGTCGTGTTTGAATTGTCGCCGGTCACTGGGGGCTGTCCTTGCCTATTTGTGTTAACCATGATTAACTAAGGAGAATAATCTCTGGTTAATAGATTGAAGCAGAAAACATCGTTGCGTGCGGGCAAATGCTGAGGAATTCATGACGCGGGCAGTTAACTTCGCTTTTCTTGCGTTAATCGCGGCCTGCCTGCACCCGGTCGAAGCACTGGCGCAAGGCGAGACCACGAGCGCCATCGTTGGCGAAGTAAAGGATGCGACTAGCGCCGTCGTTCCGGGCGCCACGGTGACGATCACCAATCACGAAACCGGCCTAAAGCGCAGCGCCACAACCGATGTCGCAGGCCGCTTCAACTTCCCACAACTAAAACCCGGCGCTTACTTGGTCAAAGTAGAGGCTCCCGGCTTCGAACCGCAGCAGAATAATAATGTCATCGCGGGTCTTGGCCAGAAGCAAAATGCGGATTTCACGCTCAAGATCGCCCGATCCAATGAGGTGGTCGAGGTAAACAGCGAGGCTCCACTCATCAACCCCGAAAACGCCAATACTTCTACCACCTTGAGTGCGACAACGCTGGAGAACCTCCCCAATCCCGGCGGTGACCTAACCTACCCTTTACAGTTTTCTCCCGGTGCACAAATCAACACGGCCGGCAGCAGCAACGATTTCGTCGGCGGCTCCAATGGGTACGGCAACGTGGAATTCAACGGCCTGCCCGCCCTTTCCAACGGCTACATCGTTGACGGCCTCGAAACCAACGACCCGCTCACCAATCTCAACAGCGGCCTTTCCACCAACCTCGTTCTTGGACTGAATTCGATTTCAGAAGTGACCGTCAACACCCTTTCCTATTCCGTAGACCAAGGCCGCTATGGAGCGTCCCAGGTCGACTACGTAACCAAATCCGGCACCAATCAGTTTCACGGAAATCTCTACGAATTGTGGAATGGCGCGCTGCTCAATGCAGCGGACTACTTCACCAATGCGACGCCAGGGAATCACAAGCCCGGATCAACCGTGAATCACTTCGGCGGCAGCGTGGGCGGACCGATTCTGCACAACAAGCTATTTTTCTTCTTTGACAGCGAGTGGGTGCGCATCGCGCTGCCCATCGTCACCCCGACCATTGTTCCCAGTGCGCCATTCCAACAGTATGTCTTACAGCAACTCCCGACGCAGCAGGTCCCGTTCTATCAACAGATGTTCTCCCTCTATACCAGCACCAGCGGCACGCCCACAGCGATTCTCGGCTGTCCGCTCGCCGCGGGAAACGGTTGCGCCAACCGGCAAAGTGTTTCGCACTCCAGTGACGACCACGAGCAGGTGCAGACGGCGCGCGTCGACTACAATATCAACCAGAAGGATACGACTTGGTTTCGCTTTCAGTCGGATACCGGGCTGCAAGCCGCGTGGACGGATCCGATCAACCCGTTGTTCGACGCATTTTCACCGCAGCCTCTCTATTCGTTCGCGGCAGGGCACACCCACGTTTTCTCACAAAATCTGGTGAACTACTTCAATCCCGCATTCTCCTGGTATGAAAGCCTGTTCGGGCCAGCCAACTTTCAGAAGACGCTTGCCGCTTTCCCCCTCGTATTGCAAGGCACTGGTGCCAACCCGTTCACGCCCATCGGAGGACTCGATAACACTTGGGTTCAAGGCCGCCGCGCCTCGCGGTTCTTCATCAACGACAACCTCGCCTGGAGTCATGGCGCCCACGAACTACGCTTCGGAACCAACACCCGTATCCTCCGCCTGAACGACTACGACTTCGGAGAAGGCACGGTTCCCACCGTCACCTACGCGAACTTACAGCAGTTTATCGATGGAGTAGCCAACACCGCTTCGCAAACATTCCCTTCGAACTCAAACGAGCCCTTCAACTTTCTCAATCTCGATCTCTACGCGCAAGACACCTGGAAAGTGACTCGCAAGCTAACTTGGACCTTCGGCCTGCGCGACACCTTCAACTCCAATCCGCTGAATCCGCATGATCAGGTCGCCCGTCTCACCGGCTCTTTCAGTTCCATCTCGCACAACGTCAATCAACCGCTGAGCACCGCGATCCAAACACATCTAGGCAATCTGTTTTCGTCTACACCAATGGCGATCCTGCAGCCGAGAACGGCGATTGCGTGGCAATTCGAGCCGAAATCCGTACTCCGCACCGGCTTCGGGATCTTCAGTGACATCTTGCCCGGCAGCGTTTCCGATCTGATCGGCACAAATCCTCCCTACGACAAAACCTTTCAAGGGGGACTTCTCGGCACGGTAGGCGGCACAGCAATCGCACCCAATGCAACCAACAGCGCAGTCGACGCAACCGTCGCCGCAAATCAGATTTTTACCTCAGGATTTTCCCAGGGCCAGCTCTCATGCGCATCTCCACAGGCCAATCCCGCAACCTGTCTTCCCCCGGTGGAGATGACGGCAGTACCAGACGGCAAACTCCATGCACCGTATTTCATGGAGTGGAGCCTGGGAATCGAACATCAACTCGGATCGACAGCCAGCTTGCAGGCGCGATACGTCGGCACGCGCGCCGTGAACCAGCCCTATTCAACCCAGGTCAACGGCTATCAAACTGTGTGCCAGGGATGTTTCGCGCCGTTCCCCTACCTGCAGCCGGCCGACCCACGCTTCGGCGCAGTCACGCAGTTCTCCACCGGCGCGAACAGTCACTACAACGGCCTTCAACTCACTGCCATGAAACGTCTCAGCCACGGCCTGCAAGGGCAACTCAACTACACCTTCAGCCGTTGCATGGATACAGTTTCAAACGGCGGCTTTCTGCAATTCTCCGCTGGAGGAATTCTTTCGCCTCTGCCGGGAGAACTAGCCCGCGACTACGGTCCCTGCGACTACGACATCCGGCACAATCTCAACGGGCAATACGTGTATCAGTTGCCGGTAAAAGTTCGCGATCATTCTCTGGGCTACGCGCTGAACGGCTGGCAGATTTCTGGAACCGTGTTTTGGCACAGCGGTGTGCCGTTCTCGGTCTTGAGCACGCCCTATTCGTCTGTCAATTCAATTACCGGGCAGCAAGAAGGAATTGTCCAGGGCAGCGGACCTGAGTTCGCCAGCGTCGTTCCCGGCGTCCCGCTCTATAATCATCATCCGATTCCAGGCGTAACCCAGCCGGGAACACTGCAGCGGCTTAATCCCAACGCGTTCGTATCCACCGTTGATCCCAGCACCGGGCAGTGCTACGGCGGCGACAGCCCGCAGAACTGCCAATTCGGAAATCTAGGCCGCAACTCGCTGCGCGGTCCGGATTTTCTCTGGAGCGACTTCTACCTGACAAAATGGTTCCCTTTAACCGAGCACATAAAGCTGCGTTTTGAATCTCAGTTCTTCAATGTCTTCAATCATCCGAATTTCGCGCTTCCCAGCGTGGTGCAGGCGGGAATTCCTGGAAATCCCTCCACCCAAACCGGATTCGGCGCGTTGACTTCCACAACGTCTCCGCCGACCGGCCTGCTAGGCGTGGGTTTAGGCGGCGACAGCACTCCGCGCATGATCGCCTTTCAAGCGCGGTTGGAGTTCTGAACATTCAAAGGCGGGTGGGACTCCTTGGCGTGACCAAAAATTGACCGGGAAGGGCACGACTTTCAGTCGTGCCGCAAAGCCCCCAAGCTTCTGTCATTCCGACCGAAGCCGGAGCGACAGCGACGGCGAAGCGGAGGAACCTGCTGGTTGGCGGGTGGCTCAGGCTTTTGGGTGGCTGGCATCAGAAACAATGAGGGTGGCCCGTCCTTGCGTTCTTTGCAAGAGCCTGCCCTGAGCGGAGCCGAAGGGGCGGGAGTCGGAAATGTCTGCACAGGAGCGGATTCACGCGCGATGCCGCCAGTAGCGAGAGGGCGCGTGGATCGATTTATCGCCACGGCAAGCGTGATCGTAGTTTTGTCGGTAATTCTTATTACTAAGCGCGAAGGTAAAAGAAAAAGCCGCAGCTTCCGAACTTACAACGGCGGAAGCTACGGTCGATTAACCGATAACCAACTCGTTATAACTCGCGCCCGGCTCCTACGGAGTTATCTCATACAAGACTCCGAAGCCGTTCGCTCCACCATCCGTAGCTGCGCCATAAAGATTGCCGCTGCTATCGCGCACGAGGCCGGGCCAGATATTGGAACCATCGGCTCCTCCGGTGAAATCGTGCAGATCGTGGAACGTCCATACACCGCTGGATTTCGCCAACTCAAAAGCCATCCCGAGTCCGAACGCGCCGTTATTGTATGTCGTGCCGTATAGATTTCCGTCACCATCCGTGATCAGCGGCGCGTATGAGCCGGGGCAAGAGATGCATTGACCGTTGGGCCCGGCTCCCGAGCCGGCAAAAGAATAGAGGAGATGAAACGTCCACCCGCCTCCACTCGCCGGAGAAAGTTCATAGATGGTTCCACCGCCGCCCGATCCCGCATATGCGGTAGCGCCAAACAAATTTCCCGCTCTGTCCATGAGCAGTCCGGAATACGGCGCGCCACCGTCTGCGCCTCCCCTGAAGTCATAAATAATGGTTTCAGTCCAGCCAGAGCCCGAGGGGCTCAACTCATACACAACGCCGCAACCAGAATATCCCTGCGTAATGCAACCGCTGCTCGTACCTCCGGCGAGCGCAGTTCCGTACATGTTGCCCGCGGCATCGAAGATCACACCCGACGCGGGTTCCGCGCCGTCGCTGCCGGAACCAAAATCCCACGTCACCGTCTCCGTCCACGGTCCGCCTCCTGAAGTCGGCGTCAACTTAAACGACGTGCCGCAGGCGTAGCCGTAAATGCAGCTGCCATAGGCGCCGCCTTGAAAGGTTGTGCTGTAGAAATCGCCGCCATGCTGCGCAACCGGTTGCAAGCCATAAGGCGCTATGCCATCCAGTCCGCCGGTAAAGCGATAGAGCACGCGTTCGGTTCGCGGCGACGGAGTCAGTTCGTATACCGTGCCGCATCCATCGTATTGGGGAAGGCCGCGGCAGCTCTTGCCTCCAGCTTGTGTCTCACCGATCAACGTGCCATTTGCAGCGAGATAAACTCCCGTCGGACCAGCTCCATCGTTTGCCGGAAACCCCAGAAAGCTATAAAGCGTGTTAAACGTCCAGCCCGAACCGCTGGGTGAGAGTTCGTAAGTAGTGCCGTACCCAGCGCCACCGGTGAAGGCCGATCCGTAAAGATTTCCGGCCGGGTCAATCGCCAGCCCGCCAACCGGATCGCCGCCATCCGTGCCGCCGGTAAAGTTGTAAATCACGTTAAAGGTTTGCGCGGACATAGATGCCGCAGCGAACAAGAACAAGCCCGCAGCAAAAATCGTAGTCAGTTTGCGGACAGGCGTGAGAGCCCAGCAAGTCATAAGTTGTCTCGTAATAGAATCGATTTCGATCGGGGCCCACAGTCAGAGTCAGGCTGTTTTGTTGTTTGGGGAGGAGACCAAAATATACAGCGATTCCTTCGCTTAACGGAAAACTTGTGCGCTCAGCAGATATGTCAGCGAAGGCCTTTGACACTGACCGTGCATCAAGCAGCACCGTGGAAGAGCGGCCGCTTCAGCGCCGCGTAAAGCCCAAAGCCAAACAGGGATTCAGAGTGTGCGTGAGAACTAGGTTCGCGCTCTCGCGGTGGAATGAAATTCCGCGGTTCAGCCGCGAAGCGGCGCCAGAATGCAGCCCACGGCGCAAGCCGTGGGCAAAATGTGGGAAGTGAGCAAGCCCCGTAGGGGCGGAAGATCAGTTCTCACGCACACCCTTTAGCCCCAGTGTGACTGCCCGTCCTTCGCGTACTCTGCGCGACATCTCACAGAGCGCGTGCTCAATCGTAGCGTCAGCCGCCGCCACCGACCAAAACGTTTTGTCATTCCGACTGAAGCCGGACCCTGAGCGAAGCCGAAGGGGACGGCGAAACGGAGGAACCTGCTGTGTCCCCCAGCAGCAGCAAAATCTCTGCTTTTTGCTTGTGAAGCCAAGATCCCAACCCCTGTCAATAGCCAAATTCCCCCAATCCCCCTATCTGCGGCAAACAAAGGAAATATAAATTCCCATTTGCCCTGAATACTGTGCAATTTAGCCTATAGCGATATGCTATAATGAAATTCCGAGAGGAAAAAACTCGAGCAAAAGAAAGGCGTAGCCCACCGGCTGCGCCTTTTGTGTTTTACACGGGACCCGTTTTAACAGAATCGTCAGAAGAACACGTCACAAGAATTGGTTTAGGAGGGAATATGAGGCTAGGCAAAAAGCTTTTCGAAAATTTCAGCCGCCGCGGCGAGTGGGTCGAACTCCTCTTCATGACCGTCGCCGCCGGACTAGGCTTCAACGTGGCCAAGCCCTGGGGAGAATCCGGCCGCTACGACGTCGCCACCGAACACGAAGGCATCTTCCACCGCATCCAGGTCAAATCCACCGAGATGTGGCTCGGCACCTGTTACCTCTGCCAGCTCTACGCCTACGGCGAGCGCCCCTACACCGCCAAAGAAATCGACTTCTACGCCATCTACGTCCTGCCCGCCGACACCTGGTACATCTTCCCAGTCAAAGCCCTGACCGGCAAGCGCACCATAGCCCTAACCCCACACCTAAAAGGACACAAATACGAACCCTACATGGAAAACTGGACCCAACTAACCAAGCCCCACCCCCAACCAAAAAAGTCCACCAAGCCATCCAAAGACGACCGTCGCACGGCAATGTCCACCCTAACCAGCCGAATCCTAAAAAGACTAGAATCCCGCACCTGCTAAGGGTCAAGTAGCGCCGCCGTCCCGGCGGCTGTCCGGCGGGCGTCCTCGCCCGCCGCCCCAGGGAGCCTCCTAATGGCGGCCCCGTTCAACCCACCCCCGTGGCTTTGAGCGCAGCACTTTCCAAGCAGCACAACAAAAGTGGGTACCCCATTTCCCGCGTCCGTCGCGAGAAGTGGGAACCACGAACACCCGCAGCGCAGGCCCTTGCAGTCGAATCGCGCATCACGCAGCACCGTGGAAGAGCGGCGCTTCAGCGCCGCGTAAAGCCCCCGAAATCGAACAGGGCTTTAGCCCCGGCCTTACTACAAATTAGATTTGAAAGGCCGTGATGCAAGTGTTGAAGCCGCGCACGGCTCGCGCTTTGTTACCCAAGCGCAAACGGAGGAACCCGCGCCAACGCACTCTGTTTGCGGACGAGCCGAAGCGCGCATTCTGGCAGGCGCGCTCCTAATGATTTCAACGTCTGGACGACGAAGAAGCGCGCGGAGAAGCTCAGGTATATGCATCGCAATCCGGTGAAGCGGGGATTGGTCGGAGCCCCCGAGGAATGGCGATGGAGCAGTTATCGTTTTATTTCCTGGACGAAGCCGGGCCGATGAGCGTGAATGAAGGCTGGACGGAAATCTCGTTTCGGAGTCGCGTGGCATGATCGACCCAATTGCGCAGGCATTTCGAACTCCCGCCCTTGCAAAGAACGCAAGAGCCTGCCCTGAGCAAAGGACGGTCTTTCAGACCGTCAGTACTGACAGAAGCTAAACGACTTACGCGTTAAGCTTCTGGAGAGCGAAGCCGAAGGGACGGGGCACCCACTTCTCCCGTGATGCCAACGAGAGAGAAGTACGGGCCACCCGCCCCCTTTTGCCATCGCGTTTCGCAAACCGGGCGCGTCCCGTAGGAGAATCACGCCGCACGACCCATAGCATCTGAGGAGGCAACATCTCGCACTGGGTTTTGTGCGATCCTACTGAAAGTGCCGTATTCTCTGCTAGGCGAATAAAAGGCGAAATGTCGGACAAATCAAAAATCGAATGGACCGATGCGACATGGAATCCCGTCCGGGGCTGCACCAAAATTAGCCCGGGCTGCAAACATTGCTACGCAGAGGTTTTTGCAGAGAGGTTCAGAGGCGTACCCGGCCATCCATACGAGCAGGGATTCGATTTGCGCCTCGTACCTGAGAAATTAGAAGAGCCGCTGAAGTGGAAAACACCACGTTTGATTTTTGTCAATTCGATGAGCGACCTCTTCCAAGCCGGAGTGCCGGATGAGTACATCGTGAAGGTTGCGGCAGTTATGCACTCCGCGAAGTGGCACACGTTCCAGGTTCTTACCAAGCGGTCGGAGAGGATGCGCAGCCTCATCAACACCAAACTGCAATTCGCAGCACACTCTTCGCATATATGGTGGGGCGTGAGCGTTGAAGATCAAGAATATGGGGTGCCTCGGATAGATGAATTGCGCAACGCAAATGCCGCTGTGCGTTTCCTCTCCGTTGAACCGCTCCTGGAGGATGTGGGACTCCTTAACCTCTCAGGCATCCATTGGGTCATCGTTGGCGGAGAGAGCGGGCCGGGTGCGAGACCTATGCGCAAAGAGTGGGTGCTTTCCATCAAGAAGCAGTGCAGAGAAAAAGGCGTTCCGTTTTTTTTTAAGCAATGGGGCGGCGTCAGGAAAGCAAAGAACGGGCGAGAATTGAACGGGCGCACCTACGACCAAATGCCGCGCTTGTCGCTCACTGCAACGCTCGGAACCTAGCGGAACTTTAAGTCTGTTCCTTCCGGATACGTGCCCGGTCTGCGATTTGGCTTTGGATTTGTGACGCCAACCAGAGCGTCTTTCTCCATCCCGGCTATCACGTGCCTCACGTGTGGGCGAAGAAAGCCCACGTACTCGATCACCCAATCGCACAAAACCTCAAACTCAATTTGCACGCGGCCAAATTTCTGAATAAGAATCTGGCGCAGCAAGTCGTAGTCAGGTGCCTCCGCAAAGAGTGGAATCTGCTTCTTGGACTCGTTGAAGTCCGAGAACTGAAATTCCCCGCTCGGGGCAGCCTTCCACATAGTTTCCAGCATGGCCTCTGTTCCTTTTAGGCTGTTCGTACCAAAGAAGAGGAAATAATCAGGGGCGTTGTTTTTGTTCAACATCAAGAAGGCATGCACGTACCTAGCAGCCGTCCTTAGCTGATCGCGGTACAAATCGTGAATCGCATAGAACCGATTGATAGGCGCAATGATCTCCTGAATATTGCGCCATTTGGGAGTTCCGAACAGAGCATCGAAGTGCGCCGCAAACTCAGGGTTGGAGAGAAACCTGTTGATCTCTCCGTACATGAAGTTAACTAAAACTTCAGACTTCGGATACCCCAAGAGCCGAGCAATCGTTGTGAAAGGCGTTTGGGAAAATCCAAACGGGTCGACAAATGCCAGCGTGGGGCCTCGACGCTCCGCCTGCTCATCCAGTTGCGTAAAAATCTCTCCGAGTTGGCCATTGAACTTGCCGAGGATTGGTCGAAACTTGATATTGCTCGGCAGAGTGGGCTTCGTGCGCTCCAACACTCCTACCAAGTGTGCGTAACGATCATCATCGCTTTCGATGAATAGGCACACCAACTCACAGGAGGGCCTCAGCACATGATCCCGGGCAGCCTTGAGTATTACTAGGGGAGAGCCATCCTCGCCCTTGCTGTACTCTCCCGGACCGGCAAACGCGTCAATGTACAGCAACCGTGAATTGTAGCGGCCTAAAATCGGCAACCACGCTTGGAAGTAGCGGCGCAAAATCTCGTGTTTCTTTGCAGTGTGGGGCTCGATGTCCCACACCGTTCTAATAATTTTGCTCATGGCATCTCACTGCCTCTGCCCGGCCCTTAGCCTAACGCCCCACCCCGCTCAACCCCAGCCTCTTCCTTCTTCACCGTCTTACAAGCCCAAGCCATCCGCGGAGTATTATGCGCAATCCCAAATTGCCCGAGCGCAGTCAGCACAATAATTCCGCCATGCCCATTCAATCGCTGCTTCAGATAATTGATAGCTTCCTGCGCCGCCCACTCCGGAAGATTTCCCGCCATCACCCGGTCCGCAGTCCACTTGGCCAAAACCAGTTTCATAATCGGTTCGCCCCATCCGGTAGTAGAGACAGCAGCACTGGAATTATCCGCATAACATCCGCACCCAATCAAAGACGAATCCCCCAACCGCCCCGGAGCCTTATTCAAAGTCCCGCCAGTAGAAGTAGCAGCAGCAATGTTGCCGTCACGGTCAAGCGCCACCGCGCCCACAGTGTCATGCGAAATCTCCGGAGCAAACATTTCGCTCCCCGGCGCAGTCGGGTGCCCCATTTCTCGCGCGCCTTCTGCGCGAGAAGTGGGGGTTTTCGCCTGATACTCGCGCAACCGTTCCACCTCTCGCGGAATAATCAACTTGTCGTTCGCACACAACTCCACGCCATGCTCCGCCGCAAATCGCTCCGCCCCCTCCCCCACAAAATAAACATGCGGACTCTCACTCAAAATCTTCCGCGCCGCCCGCACCGGATTCCGCACCCGCTCCACGCACCCCACGCCGCCAGCCCGCAAAGTAGCCCCGTCCATAATCAGAGCATCCAACTGCACGCGCCCGTCGCGATTCAAAAAACTCCCGCGCCCCGCATCAAAAGTCTCGTCGTCCTCCATCACCACAACAGCTTCCTCAATAGCATTCAAAGCCGCGCCGCCACCAACAAGCACCCGCCATCCCGCAGCCAAAGCATTCCGCACTCCCAACAGATGAGCCTCGACCATGGAATCAGGCATAGCCCAGGCCCCACCATGAACCACCAACACAGGATCAATAGCCAAGAGAACTCCCCAGAAAAAAGCAAAACGACAAACAGTCTAGCATCGCAGCCAGACTTCCAATCGACTCCATCAGCCGATGTAAACGTTACTGCTGTAAAATGCCAATAAACCCGAAAAGGGCCCGTAGCTCAGCGGTTAGAGCCGTGGACTCATAATCCATTGGTCCCAGGTTCGAATCCTGGCGGGCCCACCATTCAAACCACTGAGCACTAATTAGTTAGGCAGTGGCACAAGCGAGAGTGTCGTTGCTGTCTTCACCATTTCAGCTGCAACTATGCCCGAACTCTGCCCGAGTGAGTTTTGCTTCTCGTTCAGCTTCCGTGCTGCTTCCGTAATATCGGCTTCGTCGATGATGTTGTAACGTTCAAAGACGGAGCGCGTCTTGTGGCCGCTGATCTTCATCACCACACTTTCCTGCACTCCGAGTCGGCGCGGGTTCCGAACACCGGACCGGCGAAGATCGTGGAATATGAGATCAGGCATGGCGTGATTCCAGACGCTCTGGTCGGCAAAAGGCGAGCGCACGCGATAGGCGGCGCGGTTCATTGTAACTAACGGCTCCCAATGTTCGCGGACGTACTCGTAATCGAGATAGAGAAGCCCTGCGGCGTGCGCAAGAGTGGGCGGAGAATATTTGAAACCTCTTCTACAGCGAATTGAGGAAATTAACTAGGTCTTGCTTGTCTTGGGCTGAGAGGTTGATGTTGAATCGGTTGTTATAGAAATTCACGACGTCAAGCAAAGCCGCGGCGGACCCGTCACTAAAATACGGAGGGTGTGATGCTAAGGCCCGCAGTTGCGGGACAGTAAAGCGACCGACATCAGCACACTTACCGGTGATCAGTGCCAGTCCGGGATCGTTCGTTGTGACCGTCGTCCCATGAAATGGAGTTGTCGAACCGCTCTTGCAGGCGACCTTAAAGATCGGTAGGTCAGTGGTGGGCGAGGTGCCACCAAAAGCGGAGCTGTCTCCTCCGATACCGATGTCATGCTGGGCTGCCGGAAAAGAGTCGGCGCCCGCTGAAGTCTGGTTGTGACAAATGGCACATCCACCCTTAAGTGGACCTAGCGTATTCCCTGGGCTAGTCGCGATATTGTTCAGTCCCGCGACATTGCTGACCGTGAACGCCCGGCTTGTTCCATCTGGGAGCGGCATGCCGTTAAAGATTTGCTGACCACGGTAGATAGAAGCAGAGAGCGCGTCAGTCCGAGTCTGCCACGCGTTATACAAGAAGAAAGTCGGCGTAAATGTTGCCGTCGGCGGAAAAGCAACCGATGCACCGACTCCTCCCACTGTCGGCGACGGTTGGCCGGCGTAAGGGGTATAGCCATAGAGATATTTCGGCCCACCCATTCCGCCGGCGCTGTTGAGAGCGAGGGCCAATGAAGCTTGCTGCTCGCGAATCTGGGCGTTGTAGATACCGTTTTCAAAACTTACGATTTGATTTACCTGGGCTTGCGTCGGCGGGTTCGTGGCTTGAGCGTGGCCCAAGGTGGCATCAATCGCCTGCTGGTTCAGGTCGGGCTCGCGACCGTCCCACATGATGTTGCCCCCAATCGGCCGATTAGTCAGCGGATCGGTGCACACCGACTCTCCTCCACCTTGAATGCAAAGTGGCTGGCCGGTAACTGGATCGGTAGCGGCCGCGTTGGGCTGGCCCGTGGCGGCAAGAGTTGCGTCGCGTGTGGTTGTAACGAATGTGAGATTCCCGGAAATCAGTGGGCGCCGATAGATCGAAACTTCCTGGCCTCCGGTGGAACTCTGATCATACGGAGCAGTTGTATTGCACCCGTAGGGATCACTTACTACCGAAATCGTGTAGTCGGCGTTCTCGGGCACACCGAGAAAGATTCTGAAAAGGCCTTTCGAGAGCAGCAAATGGTGAGCCTTCTTGAAATCGCTTCCACGTCCTGTTCGTCCTCCCAGAGGTGCGCCAGATGTGTTCGCCGCGGGCACTAAGTCCGGACAGTCGGAGCCGTCGACCGGGGCGAATATAGGATCATGTTCTCCGTTCGGCGCGTTGAGGCGGTCGTTGATATTTTGCACGCTCACGCTCATGCCGTTGGGCGGTTGGTGGCAGGTGATGCAGGCGCGTCCATTTGTTCCCAGCGATTGGAAAAAGGCATTGCCCGCAGTCGCCGCTGGCCCATCGGGCTGGTAAGAGGCTGTGCAGCCCGCAGAATCGGGATCGTATTCGGTTTCGGGAACTGTGGCTGGGATACCGCCGTCATCGTAAACTTTGTCTGGAGCCGGTGCGCTAAGAAAGTTTTGATAGATTCTTTGAAAATAGAGAGGGGAACGCGCAGGCGCTTTGGCCGCAGATGCAGCGACACTATTGGGCGCCACAGCCGCGCGGGGGCGGACTGGACCAGTCTTTGGGAAGATCGAAGGCGTCGAGCAAGGATTTACCTGATTTGAATCTGACGATGGTCCTTGGGCCCGAACGCTTGAGCGGTTTGTGTTTGGACCGACGATGCTGATTGCCACCAAACCCAACAGAACCAGCGCCAGCACCAGGGTAGCCTGAACCGGTAGGCATGAGCCACGATAGAGCGCCTTTAAATCTTGTTCTAAACAACGGAGTAATCTCATACGAATCTCCTCGGAAGACTGTCTTACTGAATGGTGGACAAGCGGGCTGGATCGTTTCAGCGAAGGATCAAATTGTTGTTGTGCAACGGGCTTGGACGAAATCAAAAAGCTGAACCAGAGTTGCAACAGTAGCGGCGCCAGGAATTTTGGGAAGCGTCGCAGTCGGTATTCGAGCTTACCGACGAAGTCAAGTCGCTGTAGGCGAATCATCAACTTCTGATCGCATTGCATTCGCCTAACGTCGTGCTGGAAACCGGACTGCGCGCGTGCCTTCGGGAGAAAAGCCAGTACAGTTCAGCATTCGACACTGAGCAGTCCGTTCTCCGCAGTCCGGTTTGTCTGGGAATAATCGCGAAATTCGGGCATTGTTCGCGTATTTCGGCGCACAAGCAGCGGAAGTTCTCTGCAGTTCAGACTGCGTGGCGGAGGGAGAAGGATTCGAACCCCCGGTACAGGTCTGAAACCTGCAAGAGCCGACGTTTGCGTAAGTTACACGGAATCAAGAGCTGAAGAATTCTCCGTGACTGCCTGCTAGCCGAGCAGTCGTCGCTAACCGGTGGGGTTCTGGAAGGAGTTCGAAGGCGAATCCTTGGCGATCCTGTGGCTCAGATTGGTCACTTCGAAGCTCCTGGATCGGTTTGCGTGTGACTGCTTGCCTAGCGGGCAGTCACGAGATCGAAACTTTCTCCGGTGGAAGGAATTACTTGAGGCAGGGATTTCTAAAGTCTTCGACTTTCCTTGCTCGCACTTCCTCGGCCGTTATAGCCCACTTCCCACAAGCCGACTTCTGGGGAGTAAGCGAGATTTCATTTGTCCCATGATTGGGAGTTCAAGACAAAGTCCTCTCAGAAGAATTTCGCTTTGAACTGTTCGTGTCTTTCGCGCGCTTGCGCCATGATTTCGGCAAACTCGCGTTCTCTGCGCAGATTGTTGAGCAGCGGATCAGATTCGAAATAGGGATAACAGAAGAAACCGCCTTCAACACTGCGCCGCAGCATTCGCAGTGACGAAGCTCTGTCGCCGAGCACAGCATAAGCTTGCGCCACTTTGTAGATTCCTTCGGCGTCGCTCACTCCAAGCCTCTCGATTTTCTCTTCTGTCTGGTGCAACAGGGCAAGACCAGCGGTATTATCGTTATTTATTGCGTAGCTAAATGCCTGGCCAATCGCTGCCTGCATCAGAGACGGATCCTGCTCGAAAGCGCGATTAAAGTCTGTTGCAGCATCTTGCAATCTCCCTGCATAATATTCTGCAAATCCGCGATAGAACAAGATATACGGGGAGTCGTTCACGGGCAGGCTCTGCAGGAATTTGTCGTACTCACCGAGATAGAGATAAGCGTTCATCGCCGAGCTGTTGATCTTCACCTGCGGATCAAGTCTCCGCGCTAGTTCCGATTCCGTGACTGCTTGCGGCACCATGCCTCCGAAGCGATAGGCGTAACCTAACTCCCAATGCGCCTCGGCATTGTTTGGGCTGTTTTGTATGGCCTCTCTGAGAAGAGGAACAGATTGTTCGACGCTTCCGGTATCAGTAAGAAGGTTTGCCATGTAAACCCGCGGAGCGACGAGAGCAGGATCGAGCGCAATTGCTTTTTCAAATGACGCCCGTGCCCTGCCGTAATTCTCGTGTCCGCCGAACTGCAGCGATGCATTGGTCGCATAGGCACGGCCCAGATACGCCCATGCTGGCGCATAGCCAGGCTCGATCGACGTAGACTTCTCCAGCATCGTGATCGCGGCCAAAAAGTCGTTCAAAGAATAGAGATCGACCCCATGCAGATAATATTCGTAAGCCTTAGGATTGATTGGCGCCTGTGGCTCAAGCTTTTTCGCTTCAGCCGGCGAAAGCGTCAGTTGCAATCCCTGAATAATCTGCTGGGAAACAAGGTCTTGCACTGTAAGCAGTTTGTCGAATTTGGTGTCAAAGGAATCCTGCCACAGGATCTTGTCGGGCTTAACGTCAATTAGTTGTGTCGTGATTCTCAAGTCATCGCCATCCTTGATGAAGCTGCCTGTGAGCAGAATCCCGACATTGAGGTCGGCCGCTACCTTTTGCGGATCGATGGTTTGATTACGGTAGCGTTCGACGGAAGACGATGGGCGTACGGTCAGTGCACTGATGTAGGCAAGCTTCGTAATCACCGCGTCGGCCAGAGAGAAGCCAAGAAAATCAGTTTGCGGATCTTCGCGAAGATTACGAAATGGAAGAACGGCTAGCGTGCGTGGTCCGGCGGTGTCAGCGGTGAGTTGATGCGATCTGTGCGATGCCATGTAATACCCGCCCGCGAAGAGTGCTGCGACGATTACAGCGATTGCTACGGCGGCTGGCAGCCACCGAAAAAGGCGTGAGGCCGGAAGAGGAGCAGCCGTAGTTCCTGAAGCGGTTTCGACTCGAGTTGTCCCACTCCCCGTTTGCGGCGGCAACATAGATTCGGCCCCATGTTTACTGCTGGAAGCTGGCCGCGCAGTTTGAGTACCGATTGGAGTGATGGATTCTTGAATAATGTGCCGAGAGTCGCTGATTGGCCGAACAAACGGATCGCTCGGGGTGCTGATCGCAGGATCCGAGCGCGCCGATCTTGAGGCGGTGTCATTCCAGGTAGCGCGCGGGTGGGTTTCAATTTCCCGCTTCACCCGCTTCAAATCGGCCAGCATCTCGGCTGCGCTCTGGTAGCGGAGGTCTCGATCTTTCTCCAGAGCCTTTTCGATGATCGCCTGTATGCTGATCGGAAGGTCTGGATTAAAACGCACAGCCGGAACAGGGTCATGTTCAAGAATCGCGCTGAAGATCACCGCGGAGCTTTCGCCGCGAAACGGCAAAGCGCCAGTGGTCATCTCGTAGAGCACCGCGCCAAAAGAAAACAAATCGGTGCGTGCGTCTAATTCCCGCGCACGGGCCTGTTCCGGAGACATATACGCAACCGTTCCGAGCGCTGACCCGGGGCTGGTGAGGTACTCCTCATCGATCTGACTCAGGGTTCTGGCGCTTGCCAAGCCGGTTGAGGAAATACTAGCGGCAGTCACTTTGGCGAGACCGAAATCCAGAACCTTCGCGTGGCCGCGCTTGGTAATGAAAATGTTTCCCGGTTTGATATCGCGGTGAATGATGCCTTGCGAGTGTGTTGCATCGAGCGCATCGGCGATTTCGATTGCGATCGAGAGCGCAGTTTCAATATCCACCGGACGGCCACCGATGCGGTGTTTCAGCGTCAAGCCATCAAGAAATTCCATGGCGATGAAGCGTTTGCCGGCGTGCTCCCCAATTTCATAAATTGTGCAGATGTTGGGATGGTTTAGGGCAGACGCTGCTCGCGCCTCACGGTCGAAGCGCTCCAAGGCTTGGGCATCTCGAGAAACATCGTCAGGAAGGAACTTGAGGGCAACAAATCGGCCTAAAGAAATGTCCTCAGCCTTGTAGACCACACCCATCCCTCCTCCACCGAGTTTTTCAACAACGCGGTAGTGCGAGAAGGTCTGGTTGATCACGGATAAAGAATCCTACTTGCCCCAAGAATGGCCGTCAAACGGCAAACTGCAGCAATGTGCCGTCCAAATCTAGGTATCAAGCATAATCATAAGGCTTTTTGGCACCGGCGCGGCTCCGAACTCTACCGGCCTGACCCGGCCCTACCGGTACGAATCTGGATGGGTCCCAGCCGCAATCCTCGGAACGAAACCAGCGCCAGGGTCAGCCGGGACTATGGAAGGAGCGCCTCTTGCTTCCTACTTTTTCCTCGCGCTGCTGGTTTCGCGTGCCTTCGCGACCAGAGCGTCGAATCGCGGGTCACCGTGAATAGACTTCAATTCAGGATCAGCTGAAAGTTCTCCCGGCGAGATGAGGCCGTTCTCGATGGCATGGTTCAGGTCAGTGAAGGCTTCGTCCGGTCGGCCTCTCGTCGCCTCAGCGCAGGCAAAGTTGTACCAGGCTTCGGCCACTGTGGCCGGCTGATTCGTCTTTCCCGCTGTCTCGATCACGTCGCGAAAAATTTTCTCCGAGTCCGCGTAATGTCCCTCGCGGCTGAGGCCCAGCGCTTCCATTTCCATGCTTTGCAATGTGGAGGTATGGGTTGGGCCCAGCACCCGCGTCTTGATCTCAATAATCTGGCTCTGGAGCTTGTCGGCGGCGTCGTAATTGCCTTCCTTCATCATGGTGACTGCAAGCATCATCATTGCTCTGAGGGTTTGGGGATGTTCCGGCCCGAGCACGCGGCGCTGGCCTGCGATCACTTCGGAATACAGCTTTTCAGCTTCGGGGAAGCGCCCTTCCTCCTCAAGATTTTCAGCCGCGTGGGACATCGAAAGCAGGGTCGCGGGATGATCCGGCCCCAGAGTTCGCTTCTGCGCTGCGATCAGTTCGCCATAAATCTGATCTGCCTCCGCATACCGTCCCTGAGCGGTAAGAACTTCCGCCAGTTCGTTCAACGTGCTCAGCGTCTGAGGATCGTCGGGGCCAAGTACTTTGCGCTCTGCGTTCAATGTCTGGCGGAACAGGTTTTCAGCATCGGCGTGACGTGCCTCATTGGCATAAACATAACCGAGGCGATCCATAGACGCCAAAGTGTCAGGATCATTGGGGCCGAGAACCTGACGCTGGGCGGCTATTGTGTTTTGCAACAACTTTTCCGCCTCTGGCAAATGCCCTTGGGCACGAAGGAGCTGGGCCAGATAACTTTCGCTCGCCAGTGTTTCCCGGTTTCGTTCTCCGAAGAGTGAGCTTTGAATTGCCCGAGCGTGTTCTGCCAGATCTTGCGCGCGGCCATACAAGCCCAGCCCGGCATACGTCTGCGCCATGGTTTCCATCAATTGGGCCTGCAGCTCCGGATCTTTGCGCAGCCCAGTGTCGATATCTTTCGAGGACTTATCCAGAATTTCGCGCGCCGTGACTGCGTTGCCACGCGCCTCGCTGGGGTTCGATACTTTGAACATGCCGGTCATGAACTTCGTAACGCGGTCGGCGCGGTCGCGCTCCCGCGTAATCCGGCGCAACGCGATCGCCTGCATTACTCCGAACGCAATCAGCAACAACACCGCAGCGGTAGCCGCCATGACTCCGAATTTATGGCGCTGAACATATTTCTTGCTTCGGTAAGCCAGGCTTGCGGGCCGCGCAATGACAGGTTCGTTGCGCAGATAGCGTCCGAGATCGGCCGCCAGTTCCGCAGGCGTGCCATATCTGCGGGCGCGGTCTCTCTCCAGAGCTTTCAAGGTGATCCAGTCCAGGTCGCCGCGCAGCATGCTCGCCAGTTGTTTGGGGTCCGAACTACGTTTTTCTGCGATGGCCACAGCGGCTGGATCATTGCTGAGCCTTGTGCTCGGACTCGTCGGCTCCTCTTCGTGCACCTGCCGCAGAACTTCATGAAAGGGTTTGCTCTCCCACTGCGTCGCATCCAGGGCTAACACCCCGGTGAGAAGTTCGTAGAGCACCACTCCCAGCGAATACACGTCGCTTCGGGTATCTACATCAACCGCCATTGGATCCATCTGCTCCGGGCTCATGTATCCCGGAGTGCCGACCAGTCCTCCGGCACGCGTCACCAGTGTCCCGCCCTGCGATTGCTGCGAGATCGCTTTGGCCAGTCCGAAGTCAATAATGCGTGGCACAGGCTTGCCATCCACTTCAACTACCAGGATGTTGGTGGGCTTCAGGTCGCGATGGATAATTGCTTTCTGATGCGCGTGCTGCACGCCTTCACATACTTTTGTGAAAAGCAGCAGGCGCTCGCCAGGAGAGAGCCGCTTCTCGTCGCAATATTCGGTAATGGGCAGGCCCTGCACATACTCCATGGCGAAGTACGGTTGGCCTTCGGCCGTGGAACCGGCGTCGAAAACCTTGGCGATGGCGGGGTGATCCATCATGGCCAGTGCCTGGCGCTCCAGATCGAAGCGTATCAATGCGGACTTGTCATAGCGGCCCGCTTTGATGATCTTCAGCGCAACGTGCCGTTTGACGGGAGCGGACTGTTCCGCCAGCCAAACCTCTCCCATCCCACCTTCTCCCAATTTCCGGATCAGGCGATAGGGCCCAATCGAACCTACGTCGGGCGCAAGAGATTCCATGGGAGTAGCCTCTGCGTCGAAGGCGCCCTTAGGATCCGAACTGGCGCTCGCGCCCGCGTTGTGCGGAGTTGACTTGGGTGCCATATCGCTCACGCTTCTCTCTCTGAAACGAGATGCAAAATCGACGGTAAGTTTAGCACCCCAAGGGGAAGGCGTATGAATCAGTGGCACAACTCGGTAAATTGACCGCACTCGGCATTTCGATTCGAGTGACCGCTCGATCACTCCCGGATGGTCAGCCAACCCGAGGCCATCCAGAAACGGGCTACGGAAGTCAACTCTCTATGCCCGAATCCACGCCTCGCATCGCATTCGCCTGCTGGCCTCCGTGAAACCGGACTGTCCATGTGCCCTACAGAGAAAAGCCAGCTCATTGACCGCGTTCACTGGTGGGCAGTCCGTTCTCTGCAGTCCGGTTTGTCGAGGAAAAATCGCGAAATACGGGCATGTTTCGCGTATCTTGCGGGCAATGGAGGCAGGAATTCTCTGCAGTTCAGACTGCGTGGCGGAGCGGAAAGGATTCGAACTCTCGGTACAGGTGTTAGCCCGTACAACGGTTTAGCAAACTTACCCATTCGCACGGCCGACCTGCTAAAGAGGCGCCCGCGCGAAAAGCAGCCAAAAAAGAAATAGATCGCCTGCCCGAAGTCTGCCCGATGCTTCGCTACAGGTCGCAACCGAACGACTTCGAATGCACTACCGCGAAATTGCAAAGGCTTGAAAACCACAATGGATAGGCAGCTTGGAGGTGGGCCTGCGTGGACTCATAATCCATTGGTCCCAGGTTCGAATCCTGGCGGCCCCACCCCGGAATTTGACGTGAGGAGCGGCGCTGAAATTGTTTCGCTTTCTCGCGGTTATCCGCTATGGGGATGGGCCGATGGCGGGGCTGTGTGGGACAATGATGGTATGCATAAATCATTGACCGTCGCTGTCCTATTGGCGGCTGGGATGGCGCCGGGGAATGTCCTGGCGCAAAACACTCCAGCCACGAGTTCACCTGCTGCTTCTGCGCCTGCGAGTTCCACTCCCGCGCAAAGTTCGACTAGTCCGGCTAAGGCTGCGACGCCTGCGGCCAAGAAGCCGGCTACTGCGGCGAAAACCGCGGCTCCTCTGGCCCTCACCACGCAAAAAGAAAAGTTCAGCTATGCGCTTGGTATGAAGATGGGCGCGAATTTGCGCAAGCAGTCGGTTCCGGTAAGCTCCGCGATCTTCGCGCGCGGATTGAGAGATGGGCTGGCCGGCGGCAAGACTGCGCTGACGGACGAAGAGGCGCAAGCCGCGATCACCGCGGTGCAGAAAGAAATGCAACAGCAACACCAGGAGAAGATGCAACAATCCGGAGAAGCGAACAAGAAGGTAGGCCAGGATTTTCTGGCTGCCAACAAAGGGAAGCCTGGCGTAATCACTCTTCCCAGCGGACTGCAATACAAGATTGAAAAAGAAGGAACCGGACCCAAGCCCACGGCGAGCGATTCAGTGGTGTGCAATTATCGCGGGACGCTGATCGACGGCAAGGAGTTTGACAGCTCTTACAAGCGCGGGCAGCCTGCGACGTTTCCTGTGGGTGGCGTGATCAAGGGATGGACCGAGGCGCTGCAGTTGATGCCTGTCGGCTCGAAGTGGCAACTCTTTGTCCCTGCGGACCTGGGGTACGGCGACCGCGGCGCAGGCGCTGATATTGAACCTGGGGCGACTCTGATTTTTGAAGTGGAGCTGCTTTCGATTCAGGATAAGGATAAGGATAAGGATCAGAAGAAGTAGGCTTCGGAATTCCGGCTTCCGGCTTCCGGTTTCCGGTTTTGGGCTTCGGGCCCCGCCTTTGGCGCTGACTTTAGAATTGCGTTTGCGGGATTTTGTTTATCAAGATCCCGCTCGTGATTCTTGTTGGAGGTTGGTGATTTGGTTCTTGTCTAGATTTCGTTCTAGGTCACGCTTGCCCATTTTTGGGGGCGCGGAAGAGGATACTGGAGCGCTAGATTCGATTCAGCGCCGCCCAAGTTGAGGCCCGATAGCCGAAGCTCCGTTGCAGCTTCATGATTAACCACTTTGAGGCGTCCCGGCTTCGCTTTATTGACAGGGTTTCTGCGGCGAGGGTAGCGTCTTTTCAGTCCTGTAACGCCGTTACTTCGGAGGCTACTTAATTGTTCAGACTCTTCCCCGCAGTTGTGATTGTGTGCTTGGTGGCGAATTTTGCCGCGGCACAAGACCCTACCAAGGTGGAACCCAAGCATTACAAACTGCACTTTGAAAACGATCGGGTGCAAGTGGTCGATGTGCACTATGGTCCTCACGAGAAATCAGAAATGCATGACCATCCTGCTGGCGTTTCGGTTAGCGTGACTGGTGGACACCTGCGGTTCACGGACCAGAACGGCAAGGTCACGGAGGTTTATGCCAAGGCCGGGGAGGCGCGGTGGTTCCCGGCGCACAAGCATACAGTCGAGAATATTGGCGATGAGCCTTACAACGGGGTTTACATCGGGATCAAAGGCAAAGCGGAGGGGGCTGCTGGCGATCGGGGATCGGATGCTGAGCAGATTGCGAAGATCCTGGCAGGTCACGACCGATAAACCGGCTTCCGGCTTCGGGCCTCGGGCCTCCGGCCTCGATTCTTGCTGGGTCGCTGTCATTCGTTGTGGTGCTGTTTGAATTTCTCCCTCAGCGGCTAAAGCCGGGTGATTTTGATGCGTTTGCGGCGCGGCTGAAGCCGCGCCCTTTCAAAGCGAATTGCGGCTGCACGAAAACGGATTCCCGCTTTACTACGGCGGATTCTCACTGCGCAACGGCGAATTCCAGATGCGCAATTACGATGTGGCCGGCGCCCTTATCGTGCCGCGGTTTCCTGTAGTACTCTTAAATGTTGATCAACCTCTGATTGAAGGACGTGTATGGCGCACACTGTGTTTTGCGTGAAGTTTAAGAGAGAGATGCCTGGGCTGGACGAGCCTCCGTTTGACAATGACCTGGGGCGCAAGGTTTATGACAATGTTTCGCAGGAAGCCTGGAGGGCTTGGGGCGAGCATTGCAAGATGCTGCTGAACGAGTACCGGCTGAACCCGGCGCGGCGTGAGGATCAGGAAGTGATTGTGAAGCAGATGGAGCAGTATTTTTTTGGCGAAGGTTCGGCTGCGCCGAAGGAGTATGTGCCGCCGGCGGCGAAGTGACGGCTGTGGTTGTGCGTGTAGATGGTGGTGCGACCACGGGCTAGAATCTACGAACTGATCCTTGCTGTTGTCTCTAGCCAGGATCGGCATTTTTCGAGACGGGCCCGAGAAGAGCCTGAACGCCCGACTTCCCGCTCTTTGTCCCACGCACTGAGGGTTTGAGTGGGATGGCCTGTTTGCTACAGTTGGCCGCTTGTTATACTTCATCACCTTGATTCGAATCTTGAAAACCCTGAGTCGTAGCGTCGTGCTAAAACGGCGGCTTCCGCGAGAATTTTCAAGTGCTCCAATATTCGTGTCGCCCGACTCTGCCCTTGGATATTGGCGACGCGACATTTCAAAAGTCGATCCATTCCTGCTTTCAATGGTTCGTGAGCTAGTTCGCCCCAAAATGAACGTGTGGGATATAGGAGCAAACGTCGGATTGTTCTCCTTCGCTGCGGCTTCGCTCGGTGCGCAAGTTGTTGCTGTCGAAGCCGACCTTTGGTTAGCCAATCTAATGCATCGCTCTGCCTCGCTCAACAAATTGCCTGTGACTGTGCTTCCTGCGGCTGTGTCGGACCGTGAGGGAGTTTCCAAGCTCTATCTTTCTGATCACGGAAAATCCTCTAATTCGCTGAGTGGCAGCGGCCTTGCGCAGACGATCATTACCGTTACGCTGGATTGGATGCTCAACTATTTTCCAGCGCCTCAGGTTCTAAAAATAGATGTCGAAGGCTTGGAGTATGCGGTTTTGACAGGGGCGCGAAAGGTATTTCAATCTCGGCCTCTTATTTTTTGCGAGGTTACTGAACAGCACGACTTGGTAGGGGAATTGTTGAGAGGCGCTGAGTACGAGTTCTACGCTGCTCGGACGAACGTCCGCCAACCGCTGCACCGCCCATCCCGAGACACTTTAGCCGTGCCTAAGGCCCTCAGCACAATGAGGCAGGTGGATTGACCGAGACTTCAACTGTCGCAAAATCGCCATAACGCTCATTGAACTGTGGGTCTAGGTACTGCTCGGTGTCAACGGAGACGCCGCGACCGTCATACCGTGTCTCCGAAATACATCCATCATCTTCTGGCGGTCGGGCGGACCTCCTGCGGAGGCGCTGATTACTTCTGCAGCTTCTCGGAAAAACGCGGGACCCATGATCGCTGGAGATATAACGGCGAGCTGTTTGACGTCCTCGTTACCGAAATTATCGAAGCGGTGCACCGCGCCTCGCGGGATACACAGGGCCTGCCCCGGACCAACCTCGATTGGCGTGTCATCAACCGTCCAGGTCAGCACACCTTGGATACCATAAAGAATCTCCTCATAGGCGTCATTCTTGTGCGCCGGGGCGGCCAACTTCTGCCCCGCTGGCACGCGGACCTCGAACACGGATACGCTGTCCTGCGAATCTTCGCCAGTAACGACGAACCGGATCCCTAGTGGACCAATCTTGATCGTCTCTTCCGAAGGATTGACTCTAGTTGTGTGCTGCTGCATAAACCGCCTCCTGCACGAAGTTATCCTACACTTCGTATCTTTAGTCGAGGGGCGTAATCAGGTCAGAATCGAGTTCGCTGATCTGCGAACGGGAAAGGGTGCGGCCGCAAATTGTGAGTTGGCGAAACATCGGCATAGCGCTCATCGATCGCGTTTTCTGCTGGCGTTCGTGGGTCCCAGTTCTCGTCACGGACGCGAGAACTGGGGCACCCTATCTACTTCGCCTGTAATTAGACAAATGCTGCGGACTCGCGTGTCTTACTATTGAGACCCTGCTATTGAGGCCCCGCATGGACCAAGCGCACGAGAGCGTTGCCGAGATTGAGTTGCTGTATCGCCAGCACGGCTCCGCGCTCCTGTTATTTGCATTGGCCATCACGGGCGAACGGGCGCGAGCCCAGGACGCAGTCCATCACGTATTCCTGACGCTGCTTGAGAATGGGAAGCTTCGGCGAGCCAGCGATAAGAAAGCTTACCTGTTCGGCTGCGTGCGCAACGCCATTCTCAACGAGCGCAGACGCCTGGAGCGCAATACGCGGCTTGATGATGCGGCATGGTTTGCTCCTCCAGAGCAGGACTATGCGGCGGAGCAAAACTTGCGGCGCGCACTCGCCGCGCTTCCGGACGACCAGAGAGAGGTAGTTGTCCTGCACTTGTGGGGCGAGCTTACATTTTCGCAAATTGGCGATCTGTTGGGAGTCAGTTCAAATACGGCCGCCTCGCGATACCGGTATGCACTCGGCAAGTTACGAGATTTAATGCTGCCCAAGGAGAATTCCTGTGCCGCCAGATGATGAACGATTTGAAATCTATTTGAAGAAATTTCGTCCGCTGATGCCGGACGCCTTGCTTGTAAGTGAGCGCAGGCCAGTGCCGCGCCGTCGTTTCGTCCTCGCGATCGGAGTTGCTGGCGCGCTGGCGATGGTGATCATCGGAATAGCAAGCCTCCGGATTTTCCATCACCCGATGGCCGTTGACTCCGATCGTTCTGGCTCGCTTCGTTCTAGCTCGCTGCGTTCTAGCTCGCTGCAGTGGCCGGCGCCAACGCCACCACTTACTATGCGCGACGCCAATGCGCTGCTGGCGAAAGCTCCGTCGTACAAGGCACTTATGAACGAGTTGGCGCTTCGACCAAACGGTTCGACCCCTTCAAAGAAAAAGCAAAGTGCATTCGCTGTGCTTGGCAAGGAGAAAATTAAATTATGAAACGAATCAGTGGGATGGCATCGACGGCGGTAATGCTGCTGCTCGTGATTGGAACGGCAGTCGGCCAGCGCGCGCCGCTGGCCGATAACGCGGCACTGCGCTACTGGGCGGCATTCTCCCAACTGCAGGACGCTGCAATCACGGACCAGGAGGCGAAGGAACTCGAGACCGTGCTCGACAAAATGGGGCCGTTCGACATTTCACGCTACAACGATTTGATTCAGAAGAACACTCCGGCACTTGAAATCATGGCTCGCGGTACCTTGCTGCCGAACTGCGATTGGGGATTGGATTACGGGCTGGGAGAAAACGTTCCCGTCGATTATGCGAGAAAGGCATTGGTGCTGGGGCGATTGAATATCCTGTACGTGATGCACCTGTATCACAGTGGCAATCGAGATGGAGCGATTGACGCGCTCGCCGCGGGAATGCGATTTTCACAAGATGTGGCCAATGGCGGGTCGCTCTTTCCAACTCTTGTGGCGAAAGATCTTCTTGTCACTCACTTCATGGCCGCGAGCGATGCGCTTCGGATGGGGACGCTTTCTGCGGGGCAGCGGTCCCGGTTGCAGGGCGCGGTCTCGGCAATGGGTAACGGTCTTGACTGGCCAGCGGCCGCTAAACGAGACCTGGAATCGCTCGAGCCACGCTATGCTTCGGACTCGCGAGCCTCCGCGGCGCTGAGCCGTATCATTTCAGCGTACGGTGCGTTTCTTAAGGACGAATCCAATCTGACAAGCGTGACGAATGCGATCAATCAGGCGCCGCCGGAGATTCAGGGCTTGATTCCGAATCCGAAGCGGATCGAGGAACAGAAGCAGGAATTCACTGCCAAGCTTCAGCAACTGCGCGCGCGCCTGCAATGAGGGATCGCGCGCCGATTGCGGCGTGGGTGAGATCACGGTCAAAGGCAAATGCTGCTCGGGCTATAATTGCGGCGACGCATGGACCGTACTTCTGGCACGATACGTGGTTTGCATGAAGTCGCGGCGGCGGAGTTAATCGCTTGGGTTCCCGCGATTGCGGTTGTTTTGGGTGTGCTGTTTTTCGGTTCGATGCTGGCCGCGCAGCAGAAACCGTTTCCGGTTACTTCGGTTGTGGATGAACCAAGCATCGCGGGTCGTCCCGTGAATTTGGATGCGCAGGGAAAATTGCTGCCCTGGCCGATGCCGGAGAATATTGGCTATTCGTATTCGTCGCACTTTCTCACGCAGTGGACGATCCTGTGGGATCAGTACAATCGCCAGCGACTACCTTATTTCTATTGCTGTTTCGATTTTGACCGCGCTACGTTTGAACTGGCGCCCGACGAGCATTGGGCGAACTCTACTGGCTACCTGCGCGCCATGATGCAGGGTTTTGTCGAACGTCTTTATCCCTACACTGGCGACGACCGGACTGTTACATTCCTCGAGAGCTTTGTCGATTACGAACTGGAAAACGGACTCACGCCGGAGAGCTATGCATGGGCGCTGGTGCCGTACGCGTCGGCGAATCCCGGCGCGAAACGTTATACCGGATGGAGCCAGCTTGGCGAAGATTACATTGAGCCGCATGTGGTTGGTGAGGATGGGTATGGCTACCTCCGGCTCTATGAGGTGACGGGCAACACCAAATATTTGCGGGCTGCGATTCACTGCGCCGATGCGCTGGTGAAGAATTACAAGGCAGGGGATGCGGATCATTCGCCGTGGCCGGTGCGCCTGACGGCACGCGACGGAAAAGCCGAAGGGAAGGCGATGGGACCGTATTCGGCAAACGTGATCGAGCCCATCATGCTGTTCGATGAGCTTATTCGTCTGGGGCAGGGCGATGTTGCGGGGTATGTGCGCGTGCGGGCCGCTTGCTGGGAGTGGTTTCAGAAATATCCTTTGGCCAACAATGTTTGGGTTGGCTACTTCGAAGATACGACTCCGAGCATGGACAATATGAACCAGGTCATTCCTCTCGAGTTTGCGCGCTATATTCTGTTGCATCCGGAAAAAGATTTGCAATGGCGCGAACATGCGCGGCAACTCATTGAGTGGGTGAAGACGACTCCGAAATGGCCTAAGTACATTGTGCATGGGGCGACGGTTACGACCGAGCAAGGGGATGGCGTGCACTTCTGCTGCAATGCGCCGAATCAATGTTGCGATAGCCACACCTCGCGGCTGGCTGCGGTCGAGGCTTTTTACTTTGCGAAGACGGACGACGTCACCTACAGAGATGCCGCGTTTCGCTCGTACAATTGGGTTACTTATTTTCAGGGGCTTTCGCGAGGTGCTCATGCTCCGTTTTCAAACCAGTGGTGGTTTACCGACGAATTTGCGGACGGTCCGCGAAGAATGATGGACGCTTTCTGGGCGGTGCCGGAGTGGGCACCGGCAGATGAATCGCATTTGCTCGGATCGAGTTCCGTGATTACGAAGATTCGCTATGGCAAAGGTTCTGTCACTTATTCGACCTTCGATCCGCAGTCGTGGGATGTGCTTCGACTGGATTTCGTGCCTGAATTCGTTACGGCGGACGGGAAGCAGCTCGCCCGTCGCAAGAACAGCGGTAGCAACGATCGCGGAAAGGACCCCGATCGAGCGGGTTTCACGTTCGACGATTCGACACGCGTGCTGCGCATCCGGCACGACGACGCGCGGGATATCGATATTCAAGGCAAAGGTGGAAACGCTCCTCCACAGTATGTGTCGTTTGACGATCCGCACATTTCAGCAGGAACGGTGTTGAAGGGCCAGTATCCATCCGGTGCGATCGACTGGGGTACGGGTCAGTGGCGAATCAATGTGCCGGAGGGCGCGTTCGGAACCTTCAACCTTGCTTTTGTCGACCCCGAGGCCACGACTGCGGAGTTTCGTTTTTACTGGCCTCGCATCTTCGTGGGCGTCGATGTCTACAACGGCGGAGCGTCGGAGGCGACAGTCACTTTTCGTTCTCCAGAGACTCGCGAGATCTCGTTTATTGTTAAGCCCGGACAATTGCGGCGCGTGCGAACGGAATGGCGAGAGCTTAGTTCGAGCGTCACCTTCGAGTTGAAAAATGGAGAGGGCGTACGGTTCGATAATCTGGCGTATGTGCGAGAGTGATCGACTGCGACTCTGAGGAAAACCTGTAGAGCGTTCATATTCCCACTCAAGCCAAAAGCAGGCTTGAGCGGGCCACCGAGTTATTAATCCTGATGGGTAATTTGAGTGCGAAGACTTTGCGTACTCAGGCCGCCCGCTTTTTTTTCTGTCCTCGATGCTCTTTCGTCAGAGAATCTTTGTTCGCGGCCGGACGCTTTTTGGTGTCCATTGCCGTTACTTTATCTTCACCATCTTCACTGACTGAGACGCCGTCGTACTTTTTCCCGGCTCTGCGTTCCGACTCGTGAATGGTTTCGAGCCACACGTCTTCCATGCTCATTGGACACTCCTTAGCACATGTAGTGCGTTCTTAAGATGAGAAACAGGGGAGTAGAGTTGTCGGGTGGTTGCGATTGTGGGTTTTGCGAATCAGCGCGGTGAAGGTGCGGCGGCGAAGAACGCCAGCACCGCGCTGCGAAACTGCTCAGGTTTTTGGATGTGCGGTATGTGGCCGCAATCCGGAACCTCGACCAAGGTTGAGCCCTTGATGGCGGCATGAGCTTTGCGGCCGAGTTCGGGGAATTGTCCTGCGACGGATTGCAAGTTGGATGGCAAGCGAGTTTTGCCGACGACCGTGCGATCGGCTTGCCCGATGATCAGCAGCGTTGGGCGGCTGATGTCGGCGAGTTCGTAAACTACGGGCTGTTCGTAGATCATCGCGTAGGTGAGCGCCGAAGACCACGCATCGCGCGGATATTCGCCCGTGCCGAGAACGCTGGCTTGATCGCGCACGTAGATTTCGTATTCCGGCTTCCATGCTCCCGGATAATAGGTCTTTTGGTAATCGCGCATCTTCTCGTAGGTCTGACTCAACTCCGCCTCATACTGCTGTTGCAGTGGAAGGTAAGGGACGAGTTTGCGGTAGTCTTCGAGGCCCAGCGGATTTTCCAAGACTAGCTTCTCGACAGTCTCGGGGAACAGCAGCGCGAAGCGCACGCCCAGCATCCCGCCCATCGAATGCGCGATCACGTAAACCCGCTGGATGCCGAGATAATCGAGCAGCGCTTTAGTATTGTTTGCCATCTGGTGAAAGCTGTAATGAATGTCGGGGCGGGACGAAGCGCCGAAGCCCAACTGGTCAGGGGCAATCACGCGATAGCCTTGCTGCGCGAGAAACTCGATAGTGGGTTCCCAGTAAAATCCGGAGAAATTCTTTCCGTGCAGCAGGAGCACGGTCTTTCCGTTGGAAGTGGCCGTGGGTTGCACGTCACGGAAGGCGATGCGGAGATCCTGGTTTTCGACCTGCAACGGGAAAAAGTGCACGTTGTATTTGGGGTGAAGCGCGGCGTCCTGCTGCGCGGACGACAGCGGTGCCCAGATTGCCGCGAGCAGGAAGAATGCGAGCATCATGCGAGTTTGGAATTGATGGAAATGGAACATGAATCTTCACCCCAGTTTCAGTTTCCCGCGTTTTCGTTGATGCTGTCGCGGGAACCCTGTGGCGCCGAAAAAATCATATCCGAAAATCATAGGTTCCCTTGGCTCTGTTTGCGGATGGAGCTTGATTGTGTGGTGACTGCCCGTTCGATCAACTCATGATTGCCATTCATGCTCCCGCCCGCTTAGAATCTTGTATTCAGCCCCGCCTGTGCTGTGAGGACTATTGAACAGAGGACTTGCGATTTATCCTGGGTCGTTCGATCCGCCAACCAACGGTCACCTCGACCTGATGGAGCGAGGCGCCAAGATTTTCGAGAAGTTGGTGGTGGCGATCCTGCGCAACTCGGAGAAGAGCCCGATGTTCAGCGTGGCGGAGCGGTTGGAAATGTTGCGGTCGCTGACGGGGCATCTGGAGAATGTGCGCATCGATACGTTTGATGGGCTGATGGTGCAGTACGCGAAATCCATGGAAGCGATTTGCATTTTGCGGGGCATTCGGGCGATCAGCGATTATGAATATGAATTGCAGATGGCACTGATGAACCGCAAGCTCGAGCCGACGCTGGAGACCGTGTTCATGATGCCGGCGGATAAGTACTCGTATGTGAGTTCGCGGCTGGTGCGCGAGGTGGCGCAGGCGGGCGGTCCGGTAAAGGGACTGGTGCCGGAAATCGTGGAGCAGCGGCTGCGCGAGAAACTGGATCCGGCCTACAAGTTCCACGATGAGCCGGAGGAAATCAGTCCGCAGATTGCGGCTGGGCGGGAAAAGAAAAGGAAAAAAAGAGCATGACCACTGCGACCACGGAAGCGCTGAAACTTACCGACCGGATTAACCGCATTGAGCCCTCAGCCACGATGGCGGTGGTGGCTGAGGCGGACAAGCTGCGCGCGCAGGGTATCGACGTGGTGGATTTCGGCGCGGGCGAGCCGCATTTCGCAACGCCGCAGCATATAAAGGATGCGGCGATTGCGGCCATCCAGGGCAACTTTACGAAGTATACGGCTGTGCCGGGCACGGCGGAGTTGCGCGACGCGATTGTGCACCGTCATGCCGTCGACTTCGATTCCGATTACCGGCGCGAAGAAGCGATCGCCTCGACCGGCGGCAAGCATGCTTTGTTCAACGCGATTCAGGTGCTGGTGGATCATGGCGACGAAGTGATTCTGCCGGTGCCTTACTGGGTTTCGTTCAAAGACATTGTTCGCTATGCGGGCGGCGAGTGCGTGCTGTTGCACTCGGACGAGTCGCAGGGCTTCCGGGTTACGGCGGAGATGGTTGCTGCGCTGATTACTCCGCGGACGAAAGTGATCATTTTGAATTCGCCATCGAATCCTTCGGGCGCGGTGATGAGCGCGAAGGATCTTACGGAAGTCGTGCGGCTGGCGCACGAGCGCGGAATCTGGGTGCTCTCTGATGAATGCTACGTCTACCTGAATTACACGAGCAGGAATTTTTCCGTGGGATCGTTGCGCGAGTTCAAAGAACGCGTGGTCGTGCTGGGGTCGCTTTCGAAAACTTATGCGATGACGGGATGGCGGTTGGGATATGCGCTGGGTCCGGCTGCGGTGGTGAGTGCGATGTCGAAACTGCAGAGTCAGTCGACGTCGAATCCGACATCGATTGTGCAGAAGGCGGCGGTGGCGGCGTTGAAGGGGCCGCAGGAGTGCGTCGATAAAATGCGGCTGGAATATATTGAGCTTCGCGATCACGTGGTGAAGGGATTGCGTTCGATTCCGGGCATGACCTGCACTTTGCCGGAGGGCGCGTTCTATGCTTACCCGAACATCTCGGCGTTTCTGGGACGTGGGGGCGTGAAGTCCGCGGCTGACGTGGCGGGACGTCTGCTTCGCGAAGCGCATGTGGCCACCGTGCCGGGGGAGGGATTTGGTACGGGCGATCACATCCGCGTTTCTTACGCGACTTCGAAGGCGGAGTTGGATCGCGGGCTGGAGCGCATGCGGAAGTTTTTTGGCGCGCTGTAGGCTACGATTCCTGCGCTGGGATTTCCGGTTGATGATTAGGTTCGGCTGAGGCCGTCCGTTCGCGAGCGGCCTTTTTTGTTGGGCAGGTCTTAGGTGTCAGGTGTGTTAGGTCATAGGTTCGTACCTTAGCATTTCCGTTGCTGTCCGGTTTAAGGCCTAAGACCTGAGTCCTAACATCCAGACGGCAGTTACTATGGGCAATCTGTATCCACTATTGATGCTTCCGGGGTTTGATCCGCGGCCTTGGGGCACGCTTGATTTGTCGCCGATTTATCCGAATCGTCAATTTGAGGAAAAGATTGGCGAGGCTTGGCTTACTGGGGACGATTGCAAAGTGGCGAACGGTCCGCTGGCCGGGCAGACGCTGACGCAGGTGAGCGGGAAATATCAGCGGGAGCTTGTAGGAGACGCTGCGCGCGACGCGAAGCGATTTCCTTTGCTGCTGAAGTTTCTTTTTCCGCATGAGAAACTTTCGGTGCAGGTTCATCCTGATGATGAGCAGGCGCGCCGTGTGGGGCAGCCTTGGGGTAAGACGGAATGCTGGTATGTGGCGCATGCTAAGGCGGGCGCGCAAATTGCTTTAGGATTGAAACCGGGCGTGAGCGTGGCGCAGTTGGAACAGGCGATCCACGAGAAGCGGGCTGAGGAAGTGCTGAACTGGCTGAACGTTTTTACCGGCGACATGATTTATGTTTGCGGCGGCACGGTGCACACGCTGGGGCCCGGGTCGGTGATTGTGGAGACACAACAGCAGTCTGATACGACGTATCGTTTGTATGATTATGGACGGCCGCGGGAGTTGCATTTGAAAGAGGGACTCGCCGCGGTGAGGTTGAACGGTGCTTCGGGAAAAGTGTTGAGGCCAGCTCCTGCGCAAGTGGCGGGAAGCAGCAATCGGCGGGCTCCGCTGGTGGCTGCTCCTTATTTTGTGGTGGATATGTTTGAGATGAAGGACGCGCAGGAATTGAACACGCGCGATGAGACGGGCAAGAGTTCAGCGCAGATTCTGGTCGCCGTTGAGGGATGCGGAGTGGTCGAAGCTGCGGGGGCTGAGTCTGTAACGTTTGCCAAGGGCGATGCGGTGGTCGTGCCGGCGTCGGTAGAGAAATTTACTGTACGGCCGCAGTGGACTTTGGAGTTTTTGATAGCGCGGGTTCCGGGTGAGGAATTGCGGGAGCCGGAAACGCGAATGTGAGCGAGTGGAATCGAAAAACTTTGGCTAAGAATTCAAATTTCTATCCCGTGATTCTTGCTGGCGGGCGGGGCACGCGCTTCTGGCCGTTGAGCCGGAAAAAACGCGCGAAGCAGTTGCTGGCGCTCGATGGCAAGCAGACGATGATCCAGCAGACCGTCGGACGATTGCTACCGCTGGCTTCGGCGAAATCTTTTTGGATCATCACCAACGATGATCTGCGTCCTGCGATTTTGAAGCAGCTTCCTAAGTTGCCGAAGGCGCAGGTGCTGGCCGAACCGCTGGGACGCAATACTGCGCCGGCAATCGGTCTTGCCGCGTTTCTTCTGTGGCGCGAACAGCCCGACGCGGTGATTGGAATGTTTCCTTCCGACCATGTGATCGCCGATGAGAAAACTTATCGCTCGACGATTGAACGCGGAGCGGAGATCGCGGCTGGGGGTGAGAATATTGTAGTGCTCGGCATCCGGCCGAATCGAGCGGAGACCGGGTACGGTTACATTGAGGCGGGCAGCGGATTCGGCGGAGACGCTTTGCGCGTGCGCCGATTTACCGAGAAGCCAGACGCTGAGACGGCTGCGGCCTTTGTGGCTGCGGGGAATTATTTCTGGAACAGCGGGATGTTTTTGTGGAGCGCCCGCACGCTGTCCAATGCGTTGCGCGAGCATCTTCCAAAAACCGCACCCATTCTGGAAGAGATTGCCGCGAGCTTCGGCACACGCAAGTTTGCTGGCACTTTTCGCAGGCTGTATCCAAAGTGTGAAAATATCAGCGTCGACTATGCGGTGCTGGAACCGCGTTCGGCGAAGGGCGAACACGCTGGAAATATTTTCTGCCTGCCCGCGGACTTCGGCTGGAACGATCTGGGATCATGGACCGCGCTGCACGAACATCACACGGCGAAGAGCAGTCCGGCTGAGGGCAATCTTATTAATGGTGAGGGAGTATTCGTGCTGAACGCGCATGGCAATTATGTGCATGCACCGGGCAAATTTGTTGCCGTTGTAGGAGTGAGCGATCTGGTAGTGGTTGAAACGCCGGACGCTTTGCTGATCACGACTCGGCAGCACGCGCAGGACGTTGGTAAAGTGGTGAAGCATTTGGATCAGAAGAAGCTGCATAGGCTGACATAAGTCGTTGGTCGTTGGTCGATAGTCGTCGGCCGGCCCGCCACAGTGAGCTTTTCGGCGAACGACTAACGACCAGCGGCTAACGACGACTTTCCAATGGCTCAGGAAATCAAATTCGGAACCGACGGCTGGCGCGGAATTATTGCCGATGACTTTACGTTTGAGAACGTGCGTCGCGTCGCGGGCGCAATCGCTTCTTATGTATTGAAATACGAAGACGCGCAGCGCGGTGTGTTCGTCGGCTATGACACGCGTTTCGTTTCGGGGCGCGCGGCACAGATTGCTGCTGAGGTAATTGCCGCTGCTGGTATTCCGGTGAAGCTGGCCAATGATTACACGCCGACCCCGGCCGTTTCCTACGCAGTGAAAGACAATGGGGCAGCGGGTGGAGTGATGATTACATCCAGCCATAATCCGTGGAACTGGAATGGAGTGAAGTTCAAAGGGAAATTTGGCGGGTCGGCCACGCCCGCGATCATGAAAAAGATTGAAGAGGAGATGAGCGCCGGGGCGATGCCGCAGGGAGCGAAAGCGGCGATCGAAGAAGCTGACCTGAAGACGCCTTATGTCGCCGCGGTCTGCCGATTCGCCGACATGGATCTCATCGGCAAGACCAAGTTCAAGTTTGCCGTCGACTCGATGTATGGTTCTGGCAGAGGAGTTCTTGCCGGAATCTTTCAGGAGCGCGGCGTTCCGTTCGTTGCGATCCGGCAGGAAGTCAATCCTCTTTTTCCTGGTATCAATCCTGAGCCGATCCAACCGCACATCGCTCTGCTGCAGGAAACTGTTGTGAAAGAGAAGTGCGATGCGGGCCTCGCTACTGACGGCGACGCCGACCGCATCGGCGCGGTCGCCGAGGATGGCAGCTTTGTGGATTCGCACAAAATATTCTGTGTGCTGCTCCACTGGCTTCTTGTGCACAAGAAATGGTCGGGAGACGTGGTGCGCGCTTTTAACACGACGCGCATGCTCGACCGCATTGCCGCCAAGTATGGGCGCAAGCTTTACGAAACGCCGATCGGATTCAAGTACACCGCCGATATGATGATGGAACATGACATCCTGATCGGCGGCGAAGAATCTGGCGGCATTGGCTATTCGCGTTTTCTTCCGGAGCGGGATGGAATTTTGAATTGCCTGCTGCTGGCCAACGTTATGGCCGAGGAAGGCAAGCCGCTGGGCCAACTTGTTGCGGATCTGCAGCGCGAGTTCGGACCTCATTATTACGGCAGGCGCGACCTGCACATTGCGGAAGAGATCAAGCAGAGCGCGATCCAGCGGGCGCGCGCAGAAAGCACGCAGAGCCTCGGGCGCTATCGCGTGCTGAAGAAAGAAGATCTCGACGGCATCAAGTTCTTTCTTGATGCGCCGACGAACGGCAACGGGGCGGAAGCGTGGATCCTGTTCCGCGCCTCGGGAACGGAACCGCTGTTGCGCCTGTACTCGGAGGCTGCGTCGCCGGAGTTGGTGGAAGAAATCCTGACGGCTGCGGAGAAATTCGTCAGGGGCTAAGAGCGGCGCTGCGCGGGCCAAAAGCAAGTTCCCTTCGGCTTCGCTCAGGGCCGGCTCCGGTCGGAATGGCAAAAGGCTATTACCGGTGCCGCCAAAACTCCACATTTGACGCGGCTATAATGCGATACTTCTAAGTACGCATGGCCTTCGCCGAAAACACGAGCTCGGCCCCCGATTCGCCTGAGGCGCGCCGTTACAACCGGATTCACCGCTGGCTCGGGTTAGCCGATTTTGTCGTGGGTTCCGCTTTTTTGGTGGTTCTGCTGGTCACGGGCTGGACGGGATGGTTGCGTGATCTTGCGTTGCGGCGTGGGTTCCAGAACTACACGCTGGCCGTGTTCCTCTATCTGTTCTTTCTGCTTCTGATCAGCAAGGTGCTGGGCTTCGGACTTGACTACTACGGTTTCCGGCTGGAGCGAAAGTTCCAGCTCTCGACGCAAAAACTTCGGTCGTGGCTTTGGGATGAAGCTAAAGGTTTTTTACTGGGATTGGTGCTGGGGGGAATCGTAGTGGAGTTGCTGTATTTCATGATTCGCCAATCTCCGCAGCATTGGTGGGTGATTACATGGGCGCTGTTCATGGGGCTTTTCATTTTGCTGGCGCAGCTGGCTCCGGTTGTGCTGTTCCCGATCTTCTACAAGTTCGAGCCGCTGGAGAATGAAGACCTGCGGCGGCGGCTGGTATTGCTCAGCGAACATGCAGGCACGCGCGTGCGCGGAGTTTATCGTTGGAAGCTTTCGGAAAAGAGCAAGAAGGCAAACGCGGCTCTTACGGGACTCGGCAACACGCGGCGGATCATTCTGGCCGACACGCTGCTGGATAATTATGCTCCGGAAGAGATCGAGGCGGTGCTGGCCCATGAACTCGGCCATCATGTTCACCGGCACATTTTGAAAAGCATTTTTGTGCAAGCCGGAATTACGCTGCTTGGTTTTTGGGTAGCTAACTTTGTGCTGCATTACGCGGTCGACCGGCACGTGTTCGAGGAGCTTTCCGATTTCGCGAACCTGCCTTTGCTGGCGCTAACCGCGACTGCGCTTTCGCTGCTGCTTATGCCCGCGCTCAACGCCTACTCGCGTTTCAACGAGCGGCAGGCTGATCGCTATGCTTTTGAATCGATTACCAGCGTGGAGCCGTTCATCTCGTCCATGAACAAGTTGGCGCAGCAGAATCTGGCCGAGCGGACGCCGTCGAAGTGGATTGAGGTGTTGTTCCACTCGCATCCCGCGATTTCGAAGCGGGTTGCCGCGGCAGAGGCCTGGCGGCGGGCGCAAGGGCAAGCTTAGAAGCGGCCTCGAGTACCTGGTACCTAGTACCCAGCAAACTTGAATGTCAACGATTCCCCAAGATTTTCGCCGCACGTTGTAGATCTTCTTCTGTATCTACGCCCACCGAGTCGTACGGCGTTTCGCCCACGTAGATTGCGATTCCATTTGCCAGAAAACGCAGTTGTTCTAAGCGCTCACTTTTCTCGAGCGTCGATTCCGGTTGGCTCACAAAAAAGTCGAGCGCTGGCTTGCGGTAGGCGTAGAGGCCTAGATGCTTGAAGTAGCGCGGTTCGGTTTTATCGCGATCAAAAGGAATTGTGGCGCGAGAAAAATAAAGAGCGCGTCCGTCAGGCGCAGTCACGACTTTAACCGCATTAGGATTGCCGATTTCTTCCCGCGGGCAGGGAGTTTTCACGGTTCCCACCTGGATTGCGGGATCCTTCATCACATCGAGCAGCGTGGCAATTTGTTCGGGACGGACGAGTGGTTCGTCGCCTTGCACGTTCACGTAGACATCTCCGGCGATTGAGTTCGAGATTTCGTGGACGCGCTCAGTGCCGCTGCGGTGAGTGGATGAAGTCATGCGCGCGTTCCAGCCGTGGCTGCGGCAAACCATCTGTATTTCTTCAGAATCGGTGGCGATGATTACGTCGGAGAGAAGCGGCGACAAGCGTACAGCTTCATACACCCAGCCGACCAGTGGCTTGCCCGCGATTTCGCGCAACATTTTGCGCGGCAGGCGGGTGGATGCCACGCGGGCGGGGATGATGGCAATCGATTTCATGGTCGATTGACATCATAAGGCCTAAAGAAATCCCGGCCGACAAATATGTCAGAAATAAAACTTCAATGCGAACTGAATCTGACGAGGCGGGCGCGCTGCCAGCGGGAAGCCGAAGCCGGGCTGGCCAAGCTCCAGTGGAGTGGGCTCCGCGCTGATCGCGCCGAACTGTCCGAACAAATAATTTACATGATTGAGAATGTTGAAGAATTCCGCGCGGAATTCGAATTTCTTCTGTTCGCTGATGGGGAATTGCTTCATCACAGCAGTGTCCCAGGTCTTGTATCCCGGACCTTCGATGATGTTGCGTCCGGCGTTGCCAAAGGTTCCGAGGTTCGTGTTGTCGGCAAAAGCGCAGGTGTTGAAGAGCGTTCCTGGGGCACACGGCTTGGCGTTAGGATTGCCAACCAAATTAGGGCGCGAGCAATAGTAGCCCACGGTGCCGCCGCAATCTCCGCCGGAGACGTCGTTAATATCCGTGGCGGTGTAGTAATTGCCGGTGGCGGCCGAAGCGACGCCTGAGATTTGCCAGTTGCCAATAATCTGATTCACAGCGCCGGTTGCGCCTGCGGCGAACCTGCGTCCGCGACCGAATGGCAAGTCGTAGACGTAACTGAATACGAGGCGCTGGCGAACATCGAAGTCGGAATTGCCGTAGTTCGCCTGGGGAAATCGCTGGTCCTGGAAATCTCCGTTGTTCACCGAGCCCAGGCTGGCGCTGGACGCGTTGTCGAGCGCGTGCGCCCAGGTATAAGCAAGTTCGTACTGGAGCCCGTGCGAGTAACGCTTCTCAAGCCGAGCCTGCAATGAATCGTAATTCGAAAACGTATTCGAACGGAAAGTGTCGATGGCGACATCGAGCGCAGGATTGCAATTGCTCGCGTCCGCATAGTTATTCGCAGGATTCAGATCGCATGGTCCGGCAGCTCCGGGCCAATTATTATTCTGCGCGGGACGCCGCGGTGCCGTTGGAAGCGAGTCGGTACCAACGACGGGAACGGCTTGATTGCCGTTGTAGAACGCGAAGAGCTTCAGTCCGCGCGACCCACCGTAAGAAATTTCAAGAACAGTGTCGGAGGGAAGCTGATATTCGAAACCGAGATGCCACTGCTGAGTGTAGGGCGTGACCAGACGCGGGTCGAGCGAGTAGAGCTCAGGCGAGTTCGGGTCGCTGAGCGATTGCGAGGGAAAGCCCTGCGACAAAACGTTAAGCGGCAGGCCTCCGTTATTCGTGGCTGAGATTGAGCAATCTGTCTGCGATGAATTTGCGGTTGGCGCGGTGCAAGGAGTGTTGAACGCCTCTGAAGACAAGAACGGAGGATTGAAGCCGGGACTGGGATTCGAGAACGGGCCGTTTTCCTGCCCGCCATAAAAAATGCCATAACCGCCGCGGAAAACGAGCTTGCCCGAGATTTGGTAGGCCAGTCCGACGCGCGGCGCGAAATTATTGAGATCAGGACTGATGATTCCAGAAGTGCCAGTGTCCTGAATGGCAAGTTCGGTGCCGAGCGTGGGCGTCAGAGGCGTAGTTTGCCCATGCGGAGCAATCAGCGAGAGCGTGTTGAAATTGAACGTGGCTTGGTGATTGTTGGCCTCTTTGATCGTGGTGAAGAGTTCGTAGCGCAGGCCGAGGTTCAATGTGAGGCGCGAAGTTGCTTTGAAATCGTCGAGCGCATAGATCGCGTAAATCTGCCGGTTGTAAATAATATTCGGGGTCACACTGGTGATCGACCCGCCATCGCTAATTCCCTGCATGAAACTGGCGAAGGCCTCGCCGCCGGTGCCGGGAGCCGCGAGATTGTCGTTGATAAGGAAGTTGCCGCCGAAGTCCATTGCGCCGCGCGCGGCGGCCGGTTCGAGGATGGTGAATTGCTCGAACCGAAGTTCGCCGCCGAACTTCGCGGCGTGGCGTCCGTGAACCCAGCTCAGATTGTCGGTAAAAACGTAGCTGTGCTGGTGCTCGATAGCCGGCAAGTATTCCGACGCGCCAATGGCTGCGGTGCCATCCCCAAAACTAAGATAAGGCAGGCCGCCGATGTTCTGGCCCGCCTCGAACGGAACTCCGGGGAAAGGAATGGCGAGCTGTGCCGAAACGTTTTGGTTGGAATACAGGTTGTAGCGATGCGAACTCAGGTGATTGAGACCGAAGCGGAATTCGTTGATCAGATTATTGCGAAATGTATGGATCTCACTGGCGGCCAGGCCCTCCGCTGTGTTGTTGCTGGTGCCATCTTGAAAACTACCGCCGTCGAGCACGTTGCTGAATGGCGAAGGAAGAAAGTTACTGTCGTTGCCGTAACTGAAGCGGGCGAAAAAATTATCTTTGGCGCTGATGGTCTGGTCGATGCGAATGTCGAACTTGTTTTCCGTCTCGCTGCGTTCAGGATCAGAGAGGTAATTGCCCGCGGCAAGAAAAGTACTAACGTTAACGTTGGGCGCGGGAAATAAATTTGCCAGCTCCTGTGCCAGCGGATCGATTGCCGTATTTGTGCCGCTGTTACCCTGGAAGATGTTCGTCGGTCCCCCAGCGGAGGTAGTGCCGATGGGAGAACTGCAACCCGCGCCGCCGTTTGCCGAGTTAGTCTGCGCCAGAAGTGGATTAAATATCTCTCCCTGATAAGTCGGATTCCCGCTGCAGTCGACTATGCCCGGGATTGGGCTACTGAGTTGAAGAAACGAAGAAAAATCTCCGCTGACTTCGGCGGGCGTAGGAACCGTGGAGAGTTGAGGCAGTGCCTGACGAATGCGAAGGCCTTCGTAATCCCCGAAGAAAAACAGTTTGTTTTTGACGACGGGGCCTCCCAGCGTAAAGCCGAACTGGTTTTGCTTATAGGGCTGCTGGCCGAAGAGGTCAAAGGCATTGATGGCGTCGAATTTGTCGTTGCGCAAAAACTCCCAGAGATCGCCGTGGAACTGGTTGCTGCCAGACTTGATGACGGCGTTCATGATCGCGCCGTTGCCGCGGCCGAATTCCGCGCTGTAGGAATTGGTTTCGACCTTGAACTCGGCGATGGCATCCACTGCGGGCTGCACCACGTAAGCCGCGCCGTTGAGCACGTCGCCAAGATTCGCGTTGTTATCGATGCCGTCGAGCAGAAAGTTATTTTGCAGAGAGCGAGCGCCGTTCGAACTGAACCCGTAAGAAGTTTCGACGCGCGAACCCGGCTCGGCGGCGGCGACGCCCGCGCCCAGTAGAGCGAGTTGCGCATAGTTGCGTCCATTCAACGGAAGCGCGTTGATGCGGCGGCTGTCCACCACCTGCCCGAGGTCGGAGGTTTCGGTTTCGAGTTGAGTACCCTCGGCGTTGACGGTCACGGTCTCCGTTGCCTTGCCGGGTTCCAGCTTCAGGTCCACGCTCACGCGATCCTGAATGTTCAGTTCCACCGGGCCAGCAATGGCCTTCTTGAATCCTTGCCTCTCGACGGTAACGGTGTAATGGCCAATCTTGAGCGGGCCGGCAACGTACTCTCCTTCGTGATTTGTGGAGAGCGTTAGCTGAGTGCCGTGATCAATATCCGTCACAGTAACCTTGGCATCGGCGACCACTGCGCCGGAAGAATCGCGCACCACACCCACAATGGCGCCAGCATCTTTCTGCGCCCACAGTGGCGCTGCAATGCTCATGGCTGCAACGAGTACAACGGCCCCAAAAATTTGTCGAGTATAGAAAGGAATGGGCATAGGACAAGTCTCCTGAGCTGAATGAAAGCCGCGAGGCTGCTGTGAAATATTACGAACGATTACTTTTACTTGCGTTTCATGGCCTTTGTCAACTGGGATATTCAGATCGGAAGCATCTTGAAAGTGATTTGCCTACTTCTTCATCCCACATGCCGCCGCGTAAGTTCGCAGCACCAGCTGAATGTGGTATCGAATGATCGCCTTTCCGGTCTGCTCGATCTGTCCCGCTCGAATCGCAACGTATTCTCGGGGTAGGAACTGGCTGACGAGTGTCAGGGGAAATGTGTGCGTTTCGAGGTTGCTGAGCAGGCGTTCGATCTCCGCTTGCACAGCGGGTTCGTGCCAGTAGTAGCGGCAGCGGTCGCTGTAACTGTAGGCCCGCGCGAGGCGTAAGTGGTTTTTATTCCCGGCATAGTAGGAGCGCCAGTCAATAGGTTGCCGCCGCATAGCCTGATCGAGAGCTTCCCGAACGCGCGATAGCTTACTGCTTTTGCTCCCGCCAAGCAGTTCTCTTTCGATCGCGCTCAAGGCGAAGACAGCCTCGCGAAACGCGAAGGTTAACCACGGGCCCACTTTCAGAATAGCGAAGTGACCTTCGACCATTTGCGCGAGAGCGGCAGGAGATTGGTAATCCGTTGAGTGCGCCTCATAAACGAGCGCAGGGCTGCGTGGCAATGCTGCTGAGAGTGATTGCGCCCGCTCGGGATCGAAGTCAATTACAAAGTCGTTTCCAAACTCAACTCCGGGCTGCACGACGATGCCAATCACACGTTGCCAGGCCGCCGATAAGTCTTTGTGTTCAAAAGCGCGCCGAAAAATTTGCAGAGTCTCATTGAGGTTGTCGACCGTAGTTATGACGGGAGGTTCGCCGGCAGCCAACTCGCCGCCCGGGACTGGCACCTCGGTTCCGATGACATACAGAGGAGCGGCCGCGCTGCGCGGCAAATCCTTCAGTGCTTGCTCAGCAGCCTCGCAAAGCATGGCTGCCCGCTCCGCGACGATGTTTTCGGGGACGATTTTTCCATCACCAACGCATGCCATGCTCGCATCCAGATGGATTTTTCCGTATCCGGCGAGCACACAGGCTCGGACTAGGTCGACAGCCTTTTTCAAAGCGCGACCCGATGCCTCGGCTCTCCACGGAAATGGACCGAGATGATCCCCGCCCAGCAATATTCGATCTTTTGGGAGCCCGATGCGCCGCGCCGCGGAATGAACAAAATCTGCGAACTGGGATGGCGTCTGCCCCGTGTAACCGCCGAGTTGATTTACCTGGCTGGAAGTAGACTCGACAAGAAGCAGGGAATCGTCTTCGAGGGCCTGATGGATCACCGCATCGATGACCCAGGGATGCGCGGAGCAGACCGCGTAGACTCCGCCCTTACCCGAGGCGCGATTGCTCTTCACAATATTTTGCAACTCGGCGCTGGAACTTCGGCGCAGAATCTCCGGGTTTGAATCTCGTTTCTTCAAGAGTCGTCCCTCAAACTCGCGACAGTTTGTTGCGGATAGGTTGATGCGCACATTATGAACTCGGAAGTGCTCGCGCAATCGAATTCTTGACAACGCCTGCAATTAGAAAGTAAAACGAATTAATTCGCAATATTTCGCAATCGCGGCAGCAGCTCCGCGATGTGGGATATGACGAGAGATATCATAAGAGCGAGGTGTGGGAACCCATGATCACGCGCCGGCAAGCTTTGGCTCAAACCTGCTGTGCGTTGCTCGGCCTAGCCCTACCTCGCTGGTGCTCAGCGCAGAACGGTCTTGCCGACAATTCTAGTTCCGCCACGCCCGACGGTTCCCCTGATCTTGAGATCGAAAGTTCGGTTTTGCGGATTGAGTTCGACCGTAGGATGCGCGGCCGCGTAGTTGCCTTGATGGGCCCAGAGCCGAAAATTCTGGCTCCGTTTTCTGCATCGGAAACGCTGACCGGAGTTCGCACATGGAGCGACTTTGCCCTTACTGCGAGCCACCACGAACATGTTACCGACGCGTTCGGTGCGGGCGAGCGACTGTCCTTGACTGGCAAGTCCGGCGACTTGCGCAAGGATGTGTCGGTCACGATTTATTCTGAGTTTCCCTCCTTCGCCATCTTTGAGGTTGCGTATACGAATGAAGGTGCAGCTCCAATTGCAATTCGCAGCTGGGCCAACCATAAATATTCGCTGAGCGCTGTGGGGGCCGCGCACGGACCAGCTTTCTGGTCTTACCAGAGCGGCTCATACGAGAAGCGGCCGGATTGGGTGCTTCCGTTGCGCGCCGGATTCAGTCAGAACAATTTTCTCGGTATGAATGCCAGCGACTATGGCGGTGGTACTCCCGTGATCGATGTGTGGCGCAAAGACCTTGGACTCGCGGTCGGCCACCTTGAGCCTGGGCCGCGGCTTATCTCACTCCCAGTTTCCATGCCCGACGCGAGTCATGCTCATGTGGCGGTCCATGGCACGCACAAGCGAAACCTGGATCCGGGTGAGACTTTCCATACTCTTCGCACTTTTGTGTCGGTGCATCAGGGGGACTACTTTCGCACGCTCGCCGAATATCGCCGCCTGATGGCGCGGCAGGGATTTCAAATGGCTTCTGCGCCCGACAGCGCCTACGGCCCGATCTGGTGTGCGTGGGGCTATGGCCGCTCGGTAAAACTGAAACAGGTTTACGACACGCTGCCGACGGTCAAGAAGATGGGATTCTCGTGGGTCACGCTGGACGATGGCTGGCAGAATAACTACGGCGATTGGAATCTCGACGCCAAGAAGTTTCCGCATGGCGACGCGGACATGAAAGCGCTTGTAGATCGCGTGCATGATGAGGGATTCAAAGCGCAGTTGTGGTGGTCGCCGCTGAGCGCGGTCGCGGCTTCGCAGGTGCTCAAGAATCATCCTGACTTTCTTCTGTTGAATCGCGATGGATCACGGCGGAAGATCTCGTGGTGGAATTCGTTTTATCTTTGCCCGGCTGATAAAGACGTTGTGGAATATCACAAGGCGCTCGTGCGGAAGATCCTCGGCGAGTGGGGATACGACGGGCTGAAACTTGATGGCCAGCACATGAACGCCGTTCCGCCTTGCTACAATCCCGCGCATTATCACAAGCGTCCGGAGGATTCGGTTGAGGCGCTGCCTGATTTCTTCAAGGAGCTTTACGAAACTGCGCGCAGCGTGAAGCCGGATGCGATGGTGGAGTTCTGTCCGTGCGGCACCGGCTACTCGTTCTTCACGATGCCGCAGTTCAATATGTCGGTCGCGTCCGATCCGGAAAGTTCGTTTCAGGTTCGTTCCAAAGGAAAGACGTTGAAGGCGCTGATGGGAGATAACATTCCCTACTTTGGCGATCACGTTGAGTTGAGCGACGGGGCGACTGATTTCGCATCGACTGTTGGCGTGGGCGGAGTTGTTGGAACGCAATTCGTGCTGCCGAATCTGGTCACGAGACACGACAAGTTTGACCTCACGCCACAGCGCGAGAAGGTCTTTGAGAAGTGGCTGACGATTTACAAAGACAAGATGCTGTCGCGAGGCGAGTATTTGGGAGATCTTTACGACATTGGGTTCGATCGTCCGGAGGCGCATGTTATCCGCAAAGGCGGCGAACTTTACTATGCGTTCTTTGCCCGCACGTGGAGCGGGCCGATTGAGTTGCGCGGACTTGAGGACCGCGCCTATCGCGTCGTCGATTATGTGAATGACAAAGATCTCGGAAGCGTACGCGGCCCAAAGGCTACAATTGCCGCGGAGTTCCATCAACATCTGCTCGTCGAGGCTCGGCCCGCGTAAGCGAGGATGAACGAATGCTAAGCGAAGAACGGCAAAGAGCGATCCTCGAGCTACTGCATCGCGACGGGCGCGTGCTGGTCATCGATCTCGCCAGGCAGTTCCATACTTCGCAGGTCACGATCCGCAAAGACCTGGAGATTCTGCATGTCAAAGGCCGCGTTCATCGCACTCATGGGGGAGCGCTGCCAGCGAGCGACGGAGCTCTCGAAGATCCCACGCTGCGAGAAAAGGAAAAGCTGCATCGCAAGGAGAAGTTGCAGATCGCCGCCGCTGCCGCGCGCATGGTGACGGAAGGGCAAGTCGTCATTCTCGATTCCGGCACTACGACCACCGCCATCGCGCGCGCCCTGCGCAACCATCAGCACACCACCATCATTACCAACGCGGTGAACATCGCCGCTGAACTTTCTGGATCCGCGCTGGAAGTGATTCTTACCGGCGGCAGTCTTAGAAAGAACTCGTTTTCTCTGGTCGGTCCCATCGCCGAAGAGACGCTGCACAAATTGCATGCCGACATTCTGTTTCTGGGAGTCGATGGATTCGATGTGCAGTATGGGCTTAGCACTCCTAACCTCTTGGAGTCGAAGGTGAACCGCGCGATGATCGAGATCTCGAAGACGACCGTCGCGGTTTGCGATTCCAGTAAATTTGGGAAGCGCAGCCTTTCGTTGATCGCTCCTACTTCTTCTCTGCATCATGTGATCACCGACTCGAACATTCCCAAGGCGGCTTTGAGCGCGCTGAAAAAGTCCGGAGTTGCGGTCACGATTGCGTGACGCCCTTGCGTCGCAGGAATTTCTCTAGACTCTTCAAGTCGGGCTGGCCGGCTGTGCCTCCTACCTGTTGCGTGGATAGGGCGCCGCAGGCGTTGCCTTCGACCAGGCATCCGTGGAGATTGCGGCCGCAGAGGAAGGCGTGGACGAAGCCTGCCGCGAAGGAGTCTCCGGCGCCGGTTGTGTCTACGGGGCGAACCTTGAACGGCGGCGCGGAGACTACCTGGCCGTCGGCCGCGGCGATGGCTCCGCGGGGGCCTAGCTTGACTACTACGCAGGGCGCTCTTTCGGCTAACTGCTGGAGCGCTTCGCGGACATTTTTCTTCCTCGTGAGATGAAGCGCTTCATCCTGATTGATAAAAAGAATGGTGGCTTCATCGACCACGCGCCAAACGTCGGGGCCCCACGATGACATGGGGTCTGAGTTGGGATCGAACGACGTGGTTAGGCCCAGCTTTCTGGCCCGGCGCAGAATTTGCGGGAAGGCCGGGCGCAGAGCTGTTTGCAGAAAGAAGGAAGTCATGTGCAGGTGGCTGTGTCCGCGCAGGGCTCGCAGATCGAGATCTTTTTGGCGCAGCTCGGAGATTGCTCCGAGGACTGTTACGAGGGCGCGATCTTTGCGCGTGCTTAGCGAAATGGTTACGCCTGTTTTTGACGTGGGAACGGTGGACACATTCTTCGTGGAGATGCCGGCCTTTTGAAGGGCATTCAGGCAGAAACTTCCGTAGTCGTCGTCTCCTACTTTGCTGAAGAAGCTTACGGGATGGCCCAGGCGGGCTGCTCCACAGGCGAAGATTGCGGAGGCGCTGCCTAGGACTGTCTGGAAATCTTCGGCTAGGACTTCTTGGCCCAGGACTGGGGCGGAGGTTAGTCCGCTGGCGATCAGGTCTACGTTCAGTTCGCCGATTACGGCGACTGCGCGCGCTCGTTGCTGCTGCATTTTTTCATTCCGCATGCTTAGCCTGCTGGCTTTCTGCTCAGAGTCCGCCTCGCTTGGCTCGGTGGGACAGCCGAGGCGGCTGTTCCCACATGACTATTGCAGGTGATCCTTAAGGCACAACTGCTAATTTCGGATGTTTGATGCGGTTTCGTTTTGTTGCTATATTTGTTGCTAAACATTTCTATATATTTCGCGATGGCTCACCAGTATATTGCAGTAGGATGCGCGTTAGGAAGGAGTGAGATTGGTTCAGGGGCGCGTAATCGATGGACTTCAGGCCCTACTTGGCGCTAGCGACGCGGAAAAAGACGCGCGGGGTACGCGCTACACTCCGCGGGAAATTCGGCGTCAGCCCGCCTCGTGGCAAACGACTTATTCGATTTGCGCAGAGCGGCGGCCTGAGCTGACGCAGTTCTTGCTGCAGTCGCGGATCGCTGTCGAGGCGGAGAAGGGCGCGGAGCCGTTGCCTCGTCCAACCGTATTTCTTGTGGGTGCAGGGACATCCGATTATGTGGGCCAGGCTCTCGCTCCCTTGCTGCGCAGGTTGTGGGGATGCGAGGTGTGGGCCGTTCCAAGCACCGATCTGCTGACGAACTTCGACGACCTTGTTTTTCGGGACCGGCCCTATCTCTGGATTTCGTTTTCGCGTTCGGGTGAGAGTTCCGAGGGATTGGCCGTCCTCGATGCCGCACTCGAGAAACATCCTAACGTGCGGCACCTGCTGGTGACTTGTAACGCGTCCGGCCAGATGGCTGCGGTTTGTGAAAAGGCTCCTGACCGCGCTTTCGTGCTGGCTCTCGACGACTCCGCCAATGACCGCGGGTTGGCGATGACGAGTTCTTTCACAAATATGGTCGTCGCCGGACACTGCATTGCGCACACGTTTACTCCCGCTGATTACGATGAGCAATTTTCTTTGTTGCGGAGCGCGGGAGAACGCTTCCTGGAATGTGCGCAGGAAAGTGCCGCAACGATTGCGCAGGAAGATTTCACGAAGGCATGTTTTGTAGGTTCGGGAGTACTGCGGGCAGTGGCGAGGGAATCCGCGCTGAAGGTGCTGGAACTGACGGCGGGTAATATCCAGGCAATGTCGGAATCCGCTCTGGGCCTGCGGCACGGACCGATGTCAGCGCTGGACGGAAATACGCTCTTCGTGAGCTTTCTTTCGCAGGATCGGCGGCGGCGGAGTTATGAACTCGATTTGCTGGAGGAAGTGCACAGGAAGCGACTTGGGAGGGTGCGCGTCGTGGTGACGCCGGAATCCACCGAGCGGCTCGACTCGACCGCGGATCATGTTCTTTCGTTGGATGCGCCGGGAAGTTTGCGGGAACATTCGCAGGAGCTCGGCGACGAATACCGCGCACCGATCGACGTGATGCTGGCCCAGTTGGTGGGATTGTTCTGTTCGCTGCGGCTGGGGCTGAAGCCGGATAGTCCGAGTCCGAATGGCGCGATCAGCCGCGTGGTGTCGCATGTGAATATTTACTGAAGATTTACGCTTGTGCGAACAGCACTCGACGAACATTACTTGCCAAATGGTATTTGCCTACCAACGACGCGACGACGTTGCAGCTACTCCGACTCACCGTTTACAATCTCAAGTAACGTTCTGACGGATGTAAACCATCCCGAGTTTCGCAAACGTAGCCGCGCGGTGGTCAGGGTGCGGTACCTATGTCGGGATTCCTTTCAAGCAGTTGCTAAAATGTGGCGGCGTAGCTCAGGTGGCTAGAGCGACGGTCTCATAATCCGTAGGTCCGTGGTTCGAGTCCACGCGCCGCCACCAATCTCCACAACAACTTGCAGGCCGATGGATCTTTTCGAAGCCTGTTTCTGGATGGGTTCCGAATTACTAACGAATTGGGGCTTAATCGCCGGCTAGGCGCGCTGCTTGCGTCATGAGATAATTTCGTTCCGGAATGCTCGTCGTTGCGGCGGCTGCGATTCGGTAGTGTTTGATGGCAGCTTCGTGATCTCCCGTTTGTTCCAGCAGGTGGGCACGAACCGCGGCGAGACGATAGTGAGTGGCGAGGCGCGGGTCGGTGTCGAGCGCCGTCAGCAGTTGCAGTCCCTCGGCTGGGCCATGCACCATGGCGGCTGCGATTGCGTGATTCAGAGTGACCATTGGACCAGGAGAGACTCGTTTCAATAACTCGTAGAGAGCGAGAATCTGTGGCCAGTCTGTGTCCTCGGCACGCCTGGCCTCGTCGTGAACGGCGGCGATTGCTGCCTGAAGTTGATACAGTCCGACCGCCCCTTTCGCCAGCGCGGAGGTGAGAAGCCCAGTGCCTTCGGAAATCTCCACGCGATCCCACAAACTTCGATCTTGTTTATCCAGGGGGATGAGTTCTTCGTCGGGCCCGGTGCGAGCTGCACGCCGAGCGTCGGTTAGCAGCATGAGCGCGAGAAGACCTGCGACCTCGGCATTGTCGGGAATTAGCGTTCTCGCGTTACGCATCAGGCGAATCGCTTCCCGTGACAGGTCGAATCGTTGCAGATGCGAACCGATGCTGCTGGTGTATCCCTCGTTGAAGATGAGGTAGAGGGTGTGCAGAACTGCGGGCAGCTGTTCAGCGCGCTCGTGCCGGTGGGGAAGACGGAACGGCGTGCCTGAAGTTTTGATGGTTTGCTTCGCGCGGCTGATTCGCTGCGCCATCGTGGCTTCCGGCACCAGAAAGGCGTTGGCGATTTCAGCCGTGGTCAAACCGCCAACCGCCCGCAACGTCAGCGCGATTGCCGAGGACGGAGTGAGCGAGGGATGGCAGCACATGAACAACAAAATCAGAGTGTCGTCGGGATCCATGTCGGCCTCGATCTCGAGAGGCGATGCCACGATTTCTTTTTCAGCGGCGACTGCCGTTTCTCGTTCGCGGCGGGCAATTTCGCTGCGCGCCTGGTCCGTCATGCGGCGGCACGCCACCTGAATCAGCCAGCCTCGAGGATTTTCGGGAACTCCCTGCTGCGGCCATTGGCTGAAAGCGGCGATCATCGCTTCCTGCACCGCATCTTCGGCCGCGGAAAAATCGCGGAAGCGGCGCGCGACGGCGCCGAGCACCTGCGGCGCAAGTTCGCGCAACAAGTGCTCGGACGTCGCATCCCACGTCTTCGTCATCGGCACTCCGGTCATCGGCACTCCGTTAGAGCATTTCCGGCGGCGGTCCGCTCATAATCGGGCGTACTTCAATCGGCATGTTCAACGGCGCACCGCCGGGGCCGGGCGCGGCCGACATCTTCGCGGCAATCTCATAGGCTCGCTGTGAACTGTCGACATCGATGATCCAGAAGCCGGCCAGAAATTCTTTGGACTCCGGAAACACGCCGTCTGTCACGGGCCGGCCGTCTTTGCCAGCCCGCACCTGCTTCGCCTGATCAGGAAACGACAGACCTTCCGCCGACACTAGTTCCCCACGCTCATGCAGTTCTTTATTGGCAGCTATCATGAAGGCAATATGTGCCTGAAGATCCTTCCGCGGCCATTCTGGCACGCCGTGCCCACTCTTCATTGTGTTCATCATCAAAATGTATTTCATCATCTCGCTCCTTTATTTTATTAGGCGCCCACTTCCGGTGCCTTCAGGTGGAAGTCGTAGCCAGCACTCCGTTCTCGACATTCGTCAATCAAGATTTGGCTTCATAGGTTGCGAACTGCCGCACCTCAATCGGCATGTTTCCAGATGCGGAGGAGATCCGTCCCGCGATGGCGTACGCGCGCTCGGCGTTCGGAACGTCGACGATCCAGTAGCCCAGCAGAAATTCCTTCGATTCGGGGAAGATGCCGTCGGTGACGGGGACGCCGTCCTTTTCGCCGCGCACGACCTTGGCTTCTTTCGGTTGGGCTAAACCTTGGGTGGCGACAAATTCTCCGGACTCGGTTAGATCTTGGTTGATGCGATGCAGAACTGCCATGTGCGCCTGAATATTTTGTTTCGGCCGGGCGCGATATCCCTCAACGCCGGCATTCGTTCCTGACATCAGCAAAATGTATTTCATGCTTTCTGCTCCTGTGCTGGTTTTATTTTCCTTCTACTTCGCCTGGGTATGAAACATCCATCGGACGCCGAACTGGTCGTTGAGTGCTCCGTACATGCCAAAGAATTGCTGGCTCAGAGGATCTGTGACCTCGCCTCCCTGGGAAAGTTTTTCGAATAGAGACTTTAATTCCTGAGTTGTGCCTCCGCTGAGAAAGAGACAAGCCGTGTTGCCACGAACCGGCGTGCGATCAGGCCGCAGCCAGTCCGATGCCGAAATATCCGCGCCGCTAGCTGTCAGCCGGGCATTCAGAATTTTGTCGTGTTGGGAGGCTGGAATTCGATTTTTCTCGGGAGTGTCTTTCACCGCAGTCAGAATCAGCTCTCCGCCGAAGCACGATTTGTAAAACTCCATTGCTTGCCGGCAATTGCCTTCGAACAGCAGGTATGGGGTTAGGGTTGTCATTTTTTGTCTCCTTGTTTGTTGCCGCGCCTGCGATCTGCGCTTTCATCCTGTAGTCGGAGCTGTCCAGCCATTCTCTACATTTTCTTTAGAAACATTTCATGGGGCAAAAATCGCCGCCCGATGTAGATTTAGGAACGGCAGAACCGACATCGCAGTGGAGGCGAGAAAGTGAAAACCGATGAAATGGTAGTGGACGTTAGCCAGGACTGGGTGCTGGCCTGCAATGTGCAAGAGGCGTTTATGCAGGCGCCGCATACGGCTAGCGCTTCGTTAGACTATAGCGCCCGCTGTCGTCAGGTCCGGGCACTCGGCGGCGATTGCTACAATTTCATCCCCCTGAAACAGGACGGCCTAGGCTTGGTCGTTGGAGACGCGTCGGGCAAGGGCCTGGCCGGTGCGCTCATGATCGCCAACGTGCAATCCTCCCTCAGAACGGCGGCATTGTTTACGGGAGATGACTTGGCCGCTCTACTGAAGGTAGTGAATGGGCAGACGTGCGTTTCGTTCGCCGAAGGCCGGTATGCGACGTTGTTCTACGGAGTGTTCGACGGCTCGACCTGCACTCTGCGGTATGTGAATGCCGGACATAATCCGCCGATCGTCATTCGGCAGGACGGTTCAACGCACTGGCTGGAGACAGGCGGCGCCCCGGTGGGATTGTTCGCAGATTCGGAGTATCGGGAGGGCACCGTAAGACTCGAAACCGGTCATTTGCTAATCGCCTTTACTGATGGACTTATTGAAGCGGAAAATCAGGACGGTCAGGAATGGGGAGTTGAAGGCTTAGTGAAAGCAGCGGCTAGCGGAGCGCAATGCATTCAAGGCGCTGGAGATCTCGTTAATTCAATCTTCAGCACCATGGATGACTTCTGCCAGGGACGCCAAACCGACGATGCAACCTTGGCGGTGATACGGGTTGGCCCGCGGGCCCTCTGAACATTGGGTTAGAGAGGACTCTCTGACGAGCCGATTCTCAGCTCTGTGCACGGCGTTCGCGCGTCGCAGCGCCTTTGGCGGCGGCCGCTCCCCTATTCTTTTGGGGATGAACGCCCAAGTCGTGCCAGGACGTTTCCGCAAGGTTGACGCCGAAATAGCCTGCGGCCTTCTCGATGTTTGCGAAAGCCAAAGCGCGGTCGGCATCGGAGACGTCGATGACTTGATCGAACCGCGCAACGGCGTTGCGCACATGTTGTGCGTCGGTCATTGGTTCTTTACGCTGCTTCGGAAACGCGTAGACGCTGTCGGGAAGGTCACTCTGCGTGGTCAACGTTCCGTGTTTCTCGTGGGATTTCCAAGTTGCTTCCGGCATTTCTTTGCCATCCTTTCTTTCAATTGTCGTATGGTCCAGAAAACAGAACTAATTCAGCAACGATTCCCAGTTGGCCGGCACCCTGCCTGCGGGTCCAGGTACGGGCTGACTGGCGGGATGAGAATGCGGCGGAGGCAACTCCCCGCCCCTGACCATTCCCTTCTTCTCGTAATCGTAGAACCAATCCTCGCCCGGCTCAAAGCTGGCGATGATCTGATGACCTGTGGCTGCCGCGTGCTTGGACGCATGCTGGCTCGGAGAACTGTCACAGCATCCGATGTGCCCACACTCCGCACAGCGGCGGAGATGAAACCACCAACTTTTCGGTGACGCCAGGCATTCGACACATCCGTCGCCGCTTGGCTTCGAAGCGGGATTAATTCCGGGACGATCTTTTTTCATTTTCGATTTTCCTCTCGATGTTTTATGTGAAGCGACGAGTTCACGCTACCAGCAAAATTTTACCGCTGCTGCCCTTTTCTGCCGCTGCCTGGGCCTCGGCCGCTTCGCTGAGTGGCAGCTTCTGGCTGATCGGGATTATCAGCTTGCCATCTCGTACAGCTTCGGCCATGAACTCGAGTGTTTTCCTGTCGAAATGCGAGAACACGTGCGTTACCTTCACAGATGGATATGTCGCGGCGTTCTGCGGCGCCTCGACAACAGATGCATACACTCCTCCCGGCTTGACCCTGGCGATCAGCTTCTCGGCGAGTTTTCCGCCGACCGTATCAGCCACTGCATCGAGCGGCGGAAGATTCGCAATCTCGGTGTCGTCGTCGGTTGCGACCACCTGGTCCGCGCCCACGGTCTTCGCGTCGTCTGTCTGCATCTGCTTCTTTAGAACACCCGCGATTACAGTCGCCCCGCGTTGCTTCGCGGTGAATGCCGCTGAACGCCCGACACTTCCTACAGCACCTACGACCAAAACCGTCTGGCCTGCTTTGATCTCCGTAGCGGCCATGAGTTGGTTGCCGGTCACCGTGACCAGCGGCAGCGCGGCCGCCTGGATCAAATCGAGCCCCTTGGGAACTTTCGCCAGAGCCGCAGCTTTTACGACGCAAAGCTCGGCGTAAGTGTTATCCGCCATCGCGAACACCTGGTCGCCAACCGAAAAGTCCTCTACCCGAGATTCAACTTTCGCTACGGTCCCCGCGATGTCGACCCCTATGAGGCTTGGGAAGTGCATGGGATAAAAATCTTTCGTTAACCCAGCGCGCCGTTTGTAGTCGATGGGATTCACGCTGCTGGCGGCGACGCGCACCAGCACTTCGCCGGGTCCCGGAACCGGGTCAGGGTATTGCTCGAACTTGAGTACTTCTGGACCACCATATTGGTGGACGACGATTGCGTTCATAATTCACCTCCAAGTTGGAAGACAAGCCTTAAAGAACAGTTGGATGTAGAAAGCCGCGATTGGTCGCACAGTTCACTTTTCGACTGAACGCTTGCGGAAGGCGACGCGCGTTCCCAGTTCCGCATCATCCGCTATTTAGCACGAACCGTGGTGAAGAATCTATTGGACGATGGTATCGGCTGACACTTTTTGCGATCGGTGTGGCGACAAAGTGGTGTGCCAATCCGAATTCCTAAGTCTTTTCATAATCCCGTAGCATCACAGGTTTATGCTTTAAGCAGGTCATCCTCAAAGATGGCGAATTGGAGTTTCCGGAGAACCGAATGGCTGGCGCAACTGAGGTTTCGGCTGAAATCCTGACGCCGCTCAGCGCTGATGAGTTGAGAAAGATCGACGCTTACTGGCATGCCTGCAATTATTTAGCGGCTGGAATGATCTATCTTCGCGCGAATCCTCTGCTGCGCGAGCCCTTGAAGCCGGAGCACATCAAGAATCGGCTGCTTGGCCATTGGGGATCAGATCCAGGACAGTCTTTGATCTGGATTCACCTGAACCGTCTGATTAAGAAATACGACCTGAATGTGATGTACATCGCGGGCCCGGGCCACGGCGCGCCGGCAACTTTGGCCAACTGCTACCTTGAAGGCTACTACTCCGAGATTTATCCCGATAAGAGTCGCGATGAAGCTGGCCTGCTCAAGTTCTTTCAGCAGTTTTCGTTTCCCGGCGGGATCGGCTCGCACTGTACGCCGGAAACACCCGGCTCGATTCACGAAGGCGGCGAACTGGGCTATTCCATCTCGCATGCGTACGGAGCGGCATTCGACAATCCTGATCTCATCGTTGCTGTCGCGGTAGGAGACGGCGAAGCCGAGACCGGTCCGCTTGCAACAGCCTGGCACTCGAATAAATTCCTGAATCCCATTCGCGATGGAGCTGTGCTGCCCGTGCTGCATCTCAACGGCTACAAGATCGCGAATCCCACGATCCTGGCGCGCATCCCGCATGAAGAATTGGAAGCGCTTCTGATCGGATACGGGCACAAACCTTATTTCGTCGAGGGCGACGACCCGCTTGCCATGCATCAGCAAATGGCTTCGACCCTCGAGCAATGCGTTCTGGAAATTCGCTCGATTCAGCAGCGCGCCCGCTCCACCGGCGATGCTACGCGGCCGCGCTGGCCCATGATCGTACTTCGCTCTCCCAAGGGATGGACTGGACCGAAAGTTGTGAACGGCCACAAAGTCGAGGGATCGTGGCGGGCGCATCAGATTCCCGTGTCCGACCCAGCGACGAATAAGAAAGATCTGACGCTTGTCGAAGACTGGTTGCGCAGTTACAAGCCCGAAGAATTATTCGACGCCAACGGTACGCTCGTTCCCGAACTGCAGGAGCTTGCGCCTTTAGGTCCACGGCGCATCTCCGCCAATCCGCACGCCAACGGCGGAGTGCTGCGAAGAGAACTCGAACTGCCAGACTTTCGCGACTACGCGGTCGAAGTCAAAGCGCCGGGTGGAATTTACGCGCAGCCCACCGATGTGCTCGCGCACTTTCTCGCCGAGGTAATGCGCCGTAACATGAGTTCCTTCCGTGTGTTTGGACCCGATGAGACTGCGTCCAACAGGCTCACAGCCATCTATGCCGCCTCGAAGAAAACCTGGTTGGCCGAATTCAGGCCGGATGACGCCGACGGTGGCGAACTCGATATCGCCGGGCGCGTGATGGAAATGTTGAGCGAGCACACGCTGCAAGGATGGTTTGAAGGCTACGTTCTGACGGGCCGCCACGGCCTCTTTTCAAGTTATGAAGCTTTCATTCACGTCATTGATTCCATGTTCAACCAGCACGCCAAATGGCTGGAGAAATCCAAGAAAGAACTCGATTGGCGGGCGCCTGTGCCGTCGATCAACCTCCTCATTACTTCTCTGGTGTGGCGGCAGGATCACAACGGCTTCACGCATCAAGACCCCGGATTTCTTGACGTAGTCACCAACAAGAGTCCCGATGTCGTGCGAATTTATTTACCGCCGGACGCGAACTGCCTGCTCAGCGTGACGGACCACTGCCTTCGGTCGCGCGATTACGTCAACGTAATCGTCGCGGATAAGCAGGAGCATTTGCAGTACCTCAACATGGAAGATGCGGTCACGCATTGCACCAAGGGCATTGGCATCTGGGACTGGGCGTCGAGCGACGACGGTGAAGAGCCTGACATAGTGATGGCCTGTGCCGGCGACATCCCGACGATGGAGTCGCTGGCGGCGGTCGCAATCTTGAAAGCACACTTCGCCGATTTGAAGATACGATTCGTCAACGTTGTGGATCTTTTCCGCCTCATGCCGGCGACTGAGCATCCGCATGGACTCTCGGATCGCGATTTCGATTCGCTCTTCACCGCCGACAAGCCGGTCATCTTCAACTTCCATTCCTATCCTTCGCTCATTCACAAGCTAAGTTACCGGCGCAAGAATCACGACAACTTCCATGTGCGCGGATACAAGGAAAAGGGCAGCATCAACACACCGCTCGAACTCGCGATTCTGAATCAGATCGACCGCTTTAATCTGGCGATTGACGTCATCGATCGTGTCCCGCGTCTGCGCTCCGTCGGCGCGCACGTCAAGGAATGGCTGAAGGGCCAGATCATCGAGAGCATTCACTACGCTCACACCGAAGGCATCGACAAAGAAGAAATTCGAAAGTGGAAGTGGCCCGGATAGCGATGGCAAGAAAAACGAAAGGCATGGCGAACCAGTTACGGGAGCACGACGGACCCATCCTGGCGCTCAACAGTGGCTCGTCTTCACTGAAATTCGGCATCTACCGGCGCAGTGTGACGGACCTTGGGGTGACGGATGAAGAGCCTCTGCTGACTGGCAGCGCCGATGGCATTGGACGTGACAGTGGATCCCTGCGCATTCTTTCCTCGGATGGAAAACCGCTCGTGGAGCGCGACTGCGTTCACGAGTCGCAGAGCGATGCGCTCAATACTCTGGCTGGGGCAATACGAGAACACAGTGACGACGCACCGGTCGCCGTGGGTCATCGCGTAGTGCATGGCGGCCCCAATCTCCGCACACACCAAATCATTACCCCGCAGGTTCTCGATCAACTGCGTTCGGCAACACACTTTGCGCCTTTGCATATTCCTCAGGCTCTGTCGCTGATCGCAGCCGCTCAATCAATTTTTCCTGCGGCTGCACAATTCGCCTGCTTCGACGATGCTTTTCACCAGACGATCCCGGAGGTAGCTTCGCATTTTCCGCTTCCGCAGCGCTATTCCGACGAAGGCATTCGCCGTTATGGTTTCCATGGAATTTCTTACGAATCGCTGGTGCATCACTTCGGCGCAAAGCTCCCCGAGCGAGCCATCTTCGCGCACCTGGGCAACGGATCGAGCCTGTGTGCGCTCCATAACGGGATGTCGATCGATACCACGATGGGTCTCACGCCTACTGGCGGCATTCCGATGGGGACGCGCTCTGGAGATCTCGACCCCGGCGTCATCGTCTATTTGTTGCGTAATGAGAAGCTCGATGCCGACAGCCTGGAGAATCTGCTCAATCATCAATGCGGCCTTTTCGCGCTCTCATCCGGCGAGAGCGATGTGAAAACGCTGGAAGAACATGTGCAAGCTGGAGACCCAAACGCCCGGCTTGCGCTGGACATCTTTGCCGTTGCAGTACGAAAAACAATCGGCGCCTACATGGCGCTGCTCGGCGGCGTTGACCTGCTTGTTTTCACCGGCGGAATCGGAGAGCACGGCAGCCACATTCGATCTGCGGCAACCGACGGACTCGATTCTCTTGGGTTGACTCCAGACAAGATTCAAGTTGTCTCGACACAGGAAGAGCAACAGATCGCGCGCCGCTGCCGCGAGATGATGAACTTTTCCCGCTAAATGCTCGTATGCTGTTCCCAGCGAACCGCGGGTGTCACGCTGGATCTCTAAGAAGATTTGTGAGGAAACAGGAGGAGTTCAATCATGCGTTCTGATATTGTGCCCGGAGGAATTTTCCCCGACTACGAACTGCCCGATCACACGGACAAATTGCAAAAGCTCAGTGAGATACAGGGCGATGATCCGCTGATCCTTACGCTGGCGCGCGGCCACTATTGCCCAAAGGAGCATCAGCAGCATTTGGAGATCGCCGCGTTCTACCCGAAGATCGCGGTGGCATACACCCAGATCGCCACGATCGCCACCGACGATCACCACACACTTCAGGAATTTCGCGCGTCGGTCGGAGCCCAGTGGCCATTCCTTTCCGACCCCAAGCGAAAGGTTCAGAAGGATCTCGACATCGCGGAATATACAGACCCCGAGCACAATCCGATGATCCCGTATACGCTCGTGCTCAAGCCAGGCCTTGTGATTCACAGCATCTACAACGGCTACTGGTTCTGGGGACGTCCATCGATCAGCGATCTTTGGAGCGATCTGCGCGCCGTGACGCGTGAAATCCGCCCCGACTGGGATCTAAGTGCCCCTGGATTGCGCCAAGCATGGAATGCGGGTGATCTCTCGCGTTTCCACGGGTGGAACAAAAAAAAGAAGACTAAAGTGAGACATGCCTCGAAGGGGCGGAAGAAATAGTGGTGGCATTGTGATACTGGACGGGGAATTGGTTTCAGCGAGGATTTGACGCGAGCGTGGCAGATTACACCAAGCTGTTACCACTCGCCGGAGGTGAGATAGTCGTTAATCGACTTTGCGGCGCGCCGTCCAGCGCCCATGGCCAGGATCACGGTCGCACTCCCGGTGACGATGTCGCCGCCGGCAAAAACGCCTTTCCGCGAGGTGCGCTGCGTTGCGGCGTCCGCCTGAATGTAGTTGCGCTTATTCGTATTCAGACCGGGCGTGGTGCTCTGCACAATCGGATTCGCACTCGTCCCGATCACGATGACCGCGACGGACAGAGGAATTTCGTATTCGGAGCCTTCAATCGGAACTGGACGACGTCTACCGGAAGCATCGGGTTCGCCGAGCGCCATCTTCTGACAGCGCGCGCCGGCCAGCCATCCCTTGCCGTCGTCGAGAAACTCTATCGGTGCCGTGAGCACTTGAAATTCGATTCCTTCCTGCTGCGCGTGTTTCACTTCTTCTTTGCGCGCCGGCATCTCGGCCTCGCTACGGCGGTAGAGAACGAACGCCTTTCCCGCGCCCAGTCGCAACGCCGATCGGATCGAATCCAGCGCAGTGTTTCCACCACCGATCACAGCCACATTCTTGCCGCGGAAATCCACGATGGGCGCATCGTACTTCGGGAACTCGTAGGCATGCATGAGGTTGATGCGGGTCAAGAATTCGTTCGCGGAGTAGACTCCGTTCAGATGTTCGCCGGGAATGCCCATGAACTGCGGCAGTCCCGCGCGGTGCCGATGAACACCGCGTCATAACCTTCCTCGTTCATCAGTTCGTCGATGGTGACGGTGCGTCCCACGACTACGTTGGTTTCGAACTCCACGCCCATGGCGCGCATGTAATCGATCTGCTCGCGGATGATTTGCTTGGGTAGGCGAAACTCCGGAATGCCATAGACCAAAACTCCGCCCGGAGTGTGCAGCGCCTCGAACACGTGAACTTGATGTCCCTTCTGCACGAGATCGCCCGCAGCGGTCAGGCCAGAAGGCCCGCTGCCCACGATGGCAACTTTCTTGCCAGTCGGTGCGGCCTTGGGCAGATTGCTGATATCGAGGTGGCGTTGCTCGTAGTCGGCAACGAAACGCTCTAGATATCCGATGCCGAGCGGTTGAACTTTCTTTCCCATCAGACATCCGCCTTCACAGTGATCTTCCTGCGGGCAGACGCGGCCAGTAATAGCAGGCAATACGTTGTCCTCGCGAATCTTGGCCGCCGCGCCCAGGTAGTCGCCGGCGACAATCAGCGCGACGAAGTCTTTCACTTTAACGCCGACAGGACAGTCATTGGTGCAGGCTGGCTTGGCGCATTCCAGGCAGCGCAAAGCTTCCTGCTGTGCCAGTTCTTCGGAGTAGCCCAGGTTAACCTCGGTGAAATTATGGGCGCGTTCTTCCGCACATTGCTCCAGCATGTGTTGCCGGGGAATTTTCATCCGCTGTTTGAGCGGCAGAACATTTAACAAAGAAGACTTCGTTGGCTGGGTCACCGGCCACCTCCATGCAGGGCGCATGTAGTTCTTTCCTGGGCAGGCACGGCATCGAGTAGTAACTTCTCGCGCTGAAATTCCTGCATCGACTTCTGCTCCGCCGCCCGGTACATCGAATTGCGCTGCACCAGCACGGAGAAATCCACGCGGTGCCCGTCGAACTCAGGACCGTCCACGCAGGCGAATTCGCTCTTTCCGTCGACCAGCACGCGGCAGCCGCCGCACATGCCGGTACCATCAATCATGATCGGATTGAGGCTGACGACGGTGCGGATGCGCTCTTTCCGCGTCATCTCCGCCACCGCTCGCATCATTGGGATGGGGCCAATGGCAAGAACCAAGTCAATGCGCGTGCCATTCTCGATTAACTGCCGCAGCTTGTCGGTGACGAAGCCTTTGTCGGCATAGGTGCCGTCATCTGTCGTGATCATCAGTGCATCGCTGACCTCGCGCAGTTCACGCTCCAGAATTACCAGTTCCTTGTTGCGCGCCCCGACGATGGAGATCACGCGATTCCCGGCCCGCTTCAGCGCCGCCGCCGTGGGATATGCCATTGCCGTGCCCACCCCGCCGCCCATCACCACCACAGTCCCAAAGTTTTCTATCTCTGATGGTTTCCCCAGCGGACCCACCACATCCAGAATGCTGTCGCCGGTGTTCAACGAATTGAGAAGATTGGTGGTCTTACCGGCGGACTGAACGACAATGCCGATCGTGCCGCGCTCGGCATCGGAGTGTTCAATCGTAATCGGAATGCGTTCGCCCTGTTCGTTTAACCTAAGGATTACGAACTGCCCGGCTTCTGCTTGCGTGCAATGCGTGGCGCCTCGATCACGAACCGCTTGATGCCCGGTGCCAGAAATTCAGCGTGCAGAATTTTGAACATGTTTCCCCATGCCTGCCAAAGTGTTTGGTCGTAAAGGCTTATTGTCGGTGACGCGAAGCCACGCGGCTGTGACATTGGTCACAGCTGAGTAGGAGCAAGATCACCGAGAGCAGCGGCTAGTCCAGGTTTGTGGTCGCCATCCGCTGACACGGGAAGTACTCAAAAAGTTGTATCGAAATCAGTAATGTGAGGCATTACTGAAGTTTCCGGCAAGCCTTACAAATCATTGTTACTAAAGCTGTTAGCTGGCTATCCTTATACAGCGGGAGTTCGCGCGCTGGGCCCAGGTCAGCGTGGCGTAATTCTTCTGTTTGCGGATATATGTCCACTAGCGCGCAGTCGTGGAAGGGCTTGTCTTCGGGCGCCAAGGTGTTTGTCGCCTTGGTGATTGCCGCTGGTATGGCGTCGCTGTTACGGGGCGCGATCCACCAGGAGAGCAAGAACATCGCGGAGTTCATCTGCTACCTGGGCATCGCAATTTTGGCGTCGCGGCTGCGCGTGACTCTGCCCGGCATCACGGGCACGCTCTCGGTGAACTTCCTGTTTATCCTGGTGGGCGTTGCGGAGCTGAGCTACTCAGAAGCGATTACGCTGGGCGCAATCTCAATGCTGGCGCAGTGTTGGTCCGCGAAACGCCCCGGAGCGATTCAGTTGACGTTCAACGTTTGCGCGGGCTCGCTTTCGACCGCCGCGGCTTACCTGGTGTATCACAGCTTTCTTGTGAACGAGCTGATCGTAAACCGCCCTCTGATTCTTTGCCTGGCAGCCTCGGTTTATTTCATTGTTAACGCGGGTTCCATCGCGATTGTGATTTCGTTCAGCGAAGGCAAACCGCTTCGCCGCATTCTGGTCGATTGTTATTTCTGGTCTTTCCCTTATTACCTGCTCGGAGCCGGCATTGCAGGCGCGATTGCCTGGTTCAACCACGCATTCAACTGGGAAACTTCACTGTTGTTCGTTCCCGCGATTTACCTCATCTACCGTTCCTATCGTTTGTATCTCGGGAAACTTGAGGACGAGAAGCGGCATGTCGAAGAGATGGCTGATCTGCATCTGAGAACCATCGAGGCTTTGGCGCTGGCCATTGAGGCAAAAGACCAGACGACGCACGATCACTTGCAGCGAGTTCGCATTTATGCCATCGAGGTAGCGAAAGAATTGGGCATGAAGGGAAGTGACCTCGAGGCCCTGCATGCGGCCGCGCTGTTGCACGACATCGGCAAGCTCGCAGTGCCCGAACACATCATCGCGAAACCTGGCCGGCTCACGCCGGAAGAGTTCGAGAAGATGAAGATTCACACCGTGGTGGGAGCGGAAATTCTGGAACGAGTCCGCTTCCCGTATCCGGTGGTGCCGATCGTGCGCGCGCACCATGAAAAATGGGATGGATCGGGTTATCCCTACGGATTGAAAGGCGCGGAGATTCCCATCGGGGCGCGCATTCTCTCCGCCGTCGACTACCTCGATGCGTTGGCTTCAGACCGGCAATACCGCCGCGCGATGCCGCTCGATGAAGTAATGAAGAACTTAGTGGGAGAGTCGGGCAAAGCATTTGATCCGAAGGTGGTGGAGGTTCTGCAGAAGCGTTACCGCAGTCTCGAAAACCTGGCCGTGGCGCAGTCGGTGGCAACGCCCGCGCTGCCGGCAGAACTGAAAGTAACACGCGGTCCGTCGCCAGATGCGGGATTTGAGAATTCGAGAGTCTCGGATGCGCCCGGGCGCGAAGCGACTTTTCTGTCGTCGATTGCGGCGGCGCGTCAGGAAGCTCAGTCACTGTTCGAGTTGAGTCAGGATCTCGGAGCGTCGTTGAGCCTGGGTGAAACGCTTTCTGTCTTCTCCGTGAAACTGCGACCGATGGTTCCCTATGACGCCATCGCGATTTACATTCTGCGCGACGGCATTTTGTTCCCCGAATATGTGAATGGCGACAACTATCGCCTGTTCTCGTCGTTGCGAATTCCCTTTGGTGACGGGCTTTCGGGATGGGTGGCGCAGAATAAGAAGCCCATTGTGAACGGAAACCCTTCGGTCGAGCCGGGCTATCTGAACGATCCCGATAAATTCAGCACGTTGCGATCGGCGCTGGCCTTGCCTCTCGAAGGTGTTTCCGGTGTGATCGGAGTTCTCGCGCTCTACCGCGCCGAGAAAGATGCATTCACATCCGATCATTTGCGCATTCTTCTGGCGGTGAGCGGCAAGATGGCCCTCGCCATTGAAAACGCTCTGAAGTTTCAGCAGGCGGAAAACTCTGCCACCACCGATTACCTTACCGGCCTGCCGAATGCCCGGTCGCTGTTTCTGCAGCTCGACCGCGAACTGGCCCGCTGCAAGCGCGATAATCTTTCGCTCACCCTGATGGTCTGCGACATGAACGGATTCAAGAAGATCAACGACCGCTTCGGGCACCTGGAAGGGAATCGCGTCTTGCGACTGTTTGCCCAGGCGCTGAAAGATAGCTGCCGCGAGTACGACTACGTTGCGCGCATGGGCGGAGATGAATTTGTGGTGATTGCTGCCGGCCTGGCTGCGGGCGATGCGGCCAAGAGGGTGGAGCAGTTGCGTCCTCTGGCGCGGCAGGCGGGGTTCGATGTTTGCGGAGAAGAAATTCTTTCTCTGAGCGTAGGCATCGCCGCGTCTCCCGAGGACGGCAGCGACGCCGAGCAGCTTCTTGCCCAAGCCGACCGCCGTATGTACATCGAGAAAGAAAAACAGCCCTCGCGCAAAGATCAGCGGCTGCATGCGCGCATGAACTGCCGGCTCACCATCGAACTGCATCCTCAGGCGGGCGGCGGACCGATCTTCGGTAATCTGATCGACATCAGCCTGGGCGGTTGCTATGTCGAGACCAGCGTAATTCTGACTCCGGGATCTGACATCAAGCTGGTCTTTTCTCTGGATAACACCGGGCCGAATGCCGCGGGCGCTCTGAGCGCGGAAGGAACGGTTGCCAGAATTCATCCTGGATCGGGCGTGGCAGTGCAGTTCAAGGAGATGAGCCGCGACTCGCGCGAAAAGATGCACCGCATTCTAGAATTCGTTCAGAGTACAACCACGGCCTACAACGAGCGCTACATGCAGAATATCCGGCGCTAAAGAACAGTAGTCAGGGGTCAGTAATCAGGGGCCAGTGGTATTAGTGGTATCAGTGGTCAGCGTTTGTCAGCGTTCAATGACCAGCCGAAGCCAGTTGTTTTGCTGACCCCTGACCCCTAACCCCTGACCCCTGCTCTTGAAGCCTGCTGCCGCCGCCCTTACACTTAGAGAATGCACGTGCACGTTCATGGCGCAGGCAGTCCCAAGCGTGTGCTTAAAATCTCGCTGGGCGTGACACTTGCCTACATCGTGCTGCTGGTGGTTGCCGGTATTCGTGCTCATTCGCTGGCGCTGCTCTCTGAAGCTGGACACAATCTCTCGGACTTTCTCGCGTTAGCGCTGTCTCTGGTCGCAGTGTATTTGCAGTCGCGTCCCGCCAGTTCTACCAAGACCTACGGCTACCATCGCGCGGGAGTGCTGGCCGCGCTGGTCAACGCCGTGTCGCTGGTTGCGGTTGCATTCTTCATCTTCTACGAGGCGTTTCGCCGCCTGCAGCATCCCGAGCACGTTCAGGCGACGGTGATGATGTGGGTCGCCGCTACGGGCGTAGTGATGAACGGAGTGATCGCGCTGCTGCTCTACCGCTCCAGCGGCGGGGCTGGACACGACGTGAACATTCGCAGCGCGCTGATGCATGAAGTGGGCGACACACTTTCAACCGCCGCCGTTATTGCAGGAGGCTGGGCGATTCTGGCCACGGGCGATTATTGGATCGATTCCGCGCTTTCATTTGGAATTGGAGCGTTGATTCTCTGGTCAGGATTCGGCATTGTGCGCGAGACGCTGAACATTCTGCTCGAAGGCACGCCGCGCGGAGTAAAGCTCGAACTCGTTGCGACCGCGATCCGGTCGATCGAGGGCGTCAACGACGTCCACGACCTGCACTGCTGGAGCATCGGCTCCGAAACTCGCGCGCTCTCCTGCCACATCGCGATTGCCGATATTCCGCCCTCAGTCAGCGAGCGCATCCTGCGCGACGTGAAAGAGTGCCTGCACCATGACTTCCGCATCGACCACACGACGATTCAGTTCGAGCATGTGGAATGTGAAGTGGCGCATGGATGCGTGATTCCGGTGGGTGAGAGCGAAGAGCATCATCACCACAGCCGCTAGCTCAGTGGTCTTGCCGCTCGTAAATCTCCCGCACCCGCTCAATCGTGTCCGCCTCTTCTGCCGTCTTATCCGGACGCAGCCGTACGATTCTCGGGAAGCGCAGCGCGTAGCCGCTGTCGTGACGGTCCGAGAGCATCATGTTGTTGAATGCGACTTCCAGCACAATCTTCGGCTCGACGGTGCGGCGGAAGCCTTGATCCTCAATCGTGTGATCGAGAAACCACTTCGTCATTTCGGCGATCTCGACGTCGGTCAATCCTGAATATGCTTTGCCGATATTGACCAGCCTGTCTTTATTCGTATCGGTATCCCACACGGCAAACGTATAGTCACTGAGCACGCCGACACGCTTGCCGTGACCGTACTCGACCGCCGTCACGACCACATCAAGCGTGGCCAGTTCGCGTTTCATCTTCAGCCAAGCCTTGCCGCGCTTCCCCGGCGAGTAAGAAGACTCAAGGTCTTTGATCATCAAGCCTTCATTGCCCCGAGCCTGCGCGGCCGCGAAAAGTTCTTCAAGTTCCTCAGGCGAAGCCGCGCGGAAAACTGGCGCGCGGACGATGCGAGCTGCAGAAAGTTCCGGCTCAGTTTCAAATGTCAGTTTCCCCTGCGATCCAGCTTTACCCCGTGTTCCCCCGTGTACTCCGTGGTAAAGGTTTTCCCCCGCCAGCAGCTCATCCAAAATCCGCGCCCGCTCCCGCAGCGGACGATCAATCATCAACTCCCCACCCGCGTAAAGAACATCGAACACCAGGTAAGCAACAGGAACCTCGCGCAGCATGCGATCACTGACTTTCTTCCGTCCCAGCCGTTGCTGCAGCACGCTGAACGGACGCGCCCGCCCCGGCTGCTCCCACGCAGCAATCTCGCCATCGAGAATCGCATCTTCGCGCAATCCGCGCAGCGCATCTGGTAACTCTGGAAAAGATTCGGTGATCTCGTCCCGCGTGCGCGAAAAGAATTTCACTTCACCGCCAGCGACATGCGCCTGCGCGCGAATGCCATCGTATTTGTCTTCCACGGCGGCGTCGGAAAAATAACTTAACCCTTCTTCGGGCGATTCGATTGGACTCGCCAGCATGAAGCCAAAGGGATGGAACAATCGCATCTTCGCCTCGGTCAGCTTGCCCCCGACTGCCAGCCGGAGCGTCTCGCCAATATCCCCGAGCAGCATGTTCGCGCGCTGGACGTCTTTCAGCGAACCCGCTCGCCCGCCGCTGTAAGCCTGAGCAATGGCCTCTTCCACCAGGCTTTCTTTCAGTCCAATTCGCAGATCGCCGGTCATGATTTTCACAATGTATTTGGCTTCGAGAGGCGTCGCCCGCGCCAGCAAATCGCGGACCAGCGCCGACTTCGCAGCCGGACCGCGTGTCGCCGCGATCTCACGAAAAACTTTGCCCACCTCAAGAACGCCTAAACCTTGCCCGGATTTTTCCGGCAGCAACTCTCCGGCGACCGCTCCAAGGTCGCCATGCTTGCGATACGCCGCCGTAAGCGCGGCTTCATCTTTCGCAGAAAGATCGGCTACGACGCGCGACAAAAGCGCCCCGCCCACTTGCAGCGTAGTTTCTTCCCACGCAGGAAACGCTTTGCCGGAAAGAAAAACGGCGGAGATGGCGGCCTCGTCGATCATGCACGACTTCAAATAGTCGGCAACGAGGGCGGTCTTCCGCAGCTTCTTGGTCGTGGCGGCGATGGCCTCGCAAGTTTCGGCAAGCGTTCGCATGTTGTTCAATGCACTTTCCCCGAGAATAAACGAAAGTGATCGGATGCCGAAACTTACCGGATCAGCCGTTTGGAGCGCTTTCGCTGGGTCAATCTCCGGATAAATCCTGCAATCGCTGCAGCTTGGCTCGCCCCAGCCAGTGCAGGAACGCCGCTGCCCCTGTGGTAACCTAGTAGTTGGTGCGTTTCCGCGCCTGGAGCATCCAACTACTGTGCATTCTCTGCGAAATTTCGTGCGTTTCCTGGTGGCCGTGCAGCTTTTGCCCGCGCTTGAAAGTGGCGAAGAAACCCTGGTCGGCGGGCAAGCCGTGCTTGAAGGCGTGATGATGCGTTCGCCGCACGCCTGGGCAATCGCCTGCCGCAAACCTTCGGGCGAAGTCGTCACCATGAGCGAACCGCTCGCGCGTCCTTCGGAAAAACATAAATGGATGGCATGGCCTATCGTCCGCGGAGTGATGACACTCGGCTACGCGATGTCGCTAGGCTACCGCGCGCTACGCTTCTCGGCCAACGTCGCAATCGAAGACGTAATGCAAAGTGATAAAGACGCCGATGTGAGCAAGGGCCATGTGGAGACGGCCGCCTCGGTCGTCCCGCCGAAGCTTGCCCTGAGCTTGCCGAACGGGCGAAGCGAGGTGGAAGCTACAAACTCCTCCAAATCGCAATCCCGCGAAAAAGCCGCCACCATCAGCGGATGGCTGGCCGCAGTCAACGTAATCATCTCGCTGGCCTTCTTCATCTTCATGTACAAATACCTGCCGCTGCTCGCGGCCACCGAACTCAAGAAGGCGAATCCCGCGCTGGGCGGCCAGATCGCCTTCAACTTGGTTGACGGCGCGGTACGCCTGATCCTGTTCCTGCTGTTCATCTGGGGAGTCTCGCTATTCCCCGACATTCGCCGCGTGTACCAGTATCACGGCGCCGAGCACAAAACCGTATTCGCCTTCGAGAACGGAGACCCGCTCGAAACCGCAGCGGTGCAAAAGTATTCCACGTTCCATCCGCGCTGCGGCACCAGCTTCTTGATGACCGTGATGCTGATCTCGATCGGCTTCTACATGCTGGTTCCATTCACCACATTCTGGGCGCGTTTCGCATCGCGCATTGCGCTGCTGCCGCTGATCGCCGGCGTGTCCTACGAAATCATCCGCTTCGCCGCCAAGCATCGCGGCTCGCTCTTTGCCCTGATGACAGCTCCCGGCCTGTGGCTGCAGCGCATCACCACGCAGCCTCCGTCGGACGAAATGGCTCAATGTGCCATCACCGCCCTCGATCACGCCATGGTTCTGGAAAAAGAGCAGGGCGGCGAGCTGGTGATTGCATAGGAGCCGTCATTGGTCGTTGGCCCTCTTCGTTGGTCATCCGTCACATACATCTTGGCAGGCGATCCCATAGCGTACATCCCGGAGGTGTCACATGGCTGCATCATCTTTTCGGGATTTGAGAGTCTGGCAAGAAGCGATGAAACTGACAGCGGAGATCTACAAGAGCACATTGGTCTTCCCGAAGCATGAGCTGTACGGATTAACTCAGCAGATTCGCCGTGCAGCGGTATCTGTGCCCAGCAATATCGCAGAAGGCAAGGGTCACCGCTCCGACAAAGAATTCGTCCCTTTCTTGTTGCGCGCGCGGGGATCACTTTTGGAACTTCAAGCCCAATTGTTGATCTCTGAGGAATTACAATATGTCCGTCAGGAAGAAGCGCGACGCCTGCTGACGTTAGCCGAGGGAGTGGCCGTGCCCTGAGCGGACTGATCAACTCGATGAGCGAGAAAGCTGCATGAAGCGAAGGGCCAACGACGAACGACGAACGGCCAACGACGATTTCCATGTTTGAGAGACTAGACCAAACCGAAGCCCGCTACGAAGAGCTCACCAACGCTCTCGCTTCGCCGGATATCGTCAACGATTCGGCGCGATACCAGAAGACCGCCAAGGCCCACGCTGAAATCGCGCCCATCGTCGAGAAGTATCGCGAGTACAAAGATCTCACCCGCGGCATCGCCGAGAGCAAGGCCATGCTCGCCGACGAAAAAGATCCTGACATGCGCGCCTACGCTCAGGAAGAACTCGCGAAGCTGGAGCCGCGCGTCTCTACCGTCGAAGAAGAATTGAAAGTCCTGCTGCTGCCGAAAGATCCGAATGACGAGAAAAATATCATCCTCGAAATTCGCGCCGGCACCGGCGGAGACGAAGCCACTCTGTTCGCCGCCGAAATCTTCCGCATGTACACGCGTTACGCCGAAAACCAGCGCTGGAAGGTCGAAATCCTCTCTTCCTCGGATTCGTCGGCGGGAGGCCTGAAAGAAGTCATCGCCATCATCGAAGGGAAACGCGTCTTTTCCCAGCTCAAGTATGAAAGCGGTACGCATCGCGTGCAGCGCGTTCCCGCCACCGAGCAGCAGGGGCGCGTCCACACCTCGGCAGTCACCGTCGCAGTGCTGCCCGAGGCCGAAGATGTCGACATCAAGATCGAAGCCAAAGATCTGCGCATTGATACGTTCTGCTCTTCCGGTCCGGGCGGGCAGTCGGTGAATACGACGTACTCTGCCGTGCGTATCACGCATATTCCGACGAACACGGTCGTCAGTTGTCAGGACGAAAAGTCGCAGATCAAGAACCGTGAGAAAGGCATGCGTGTGCTGCGCTCGCGGCTCTACGAGATCGAAATGGAGAAGCAGCAATCGGCTCTGGCTAAAGAGCGCAAAGCCATGGTCGGCTCCGGCGACCGGAGCGAGAAAATCCGAACCTACAACTTCCCGCAAAACCGCCTCACCGACCACCGCATCGGATTTACCATCCATCAGCTCGAACAAGTGATGGACGGCAAGCTCCAACCGCTCATTGAGGCGCTTACCACGCATTATCAGGCAGAAAAATTAAAGCAGGAAGCTACAACGGCAGTATAAAAAGAAAGAGCGGCCTACCGGGACGAGGTTCTTGGTCGCAAGGTAACCGCAGGAAGAGAATCCGTCTCGAGTGTGGCTAAGTCCAGGATTTCGGACGCGTGTTGGATGTCAATTCCAACGATCTTTCCCTTCGCATCCACATCGATGACCACGCCGTCTTGAATCTCTCTGGAGTCGGCACTAGGGCGCGAGTTCAGGTCGATGTACAGCGAGTCAGTTTCGCCGTCATAGTTCAGTTTCATAAGCTATCCGTCACGACGATGCCTCGAAATCCCGGTCGGGGAAGGCATTGTGCACTGTCTCACCATCCGCCAAGGTGACGACCCGCAGCGCGCGATTTCCGAACTCTGGCACCGTTCCCCACCACCTGATTCGCCCGTCCGGTTGCACTGCGCGGGCAATGGGGTTGGCCAGAATCCTCTCGCACCACTCTTCCCGGATGTAAGGTCTCTTGCGCAATACTTGCTCGCGAAAGTACCGGGTCGTTTTCATGCCCTCCCACTATCCTGGGCTTACTTCGTTCATTATACTGTTGGCGACAAATTCTAATTTTGTTTCAAGGCCGGAATCCGATGTCGAACGTTCGCTCGATCCTCATCGACTGTCTCACCGATCGTTACACAGCCAACGCAGCCAGAATCCGCGAGCTCGCCGCGCCCCTGACAAATGCCCAATTCTGGTCAAAACCTTTTCCGTTCGGAAACAGTTTCGGTCACCTCGTCCTGCACCTAACCGGTAATCTGAATTACTACATCGGTGCACAGATTGCGGAGACTGGCTACGTGCGTGATCGCCCGCGCGAATTCCACGATCCAAATCCTCCATCGAAAGATGAGGCCCTAAAAAATTTCGACGACGTTTTGCAGATGGTTCTCGGAACCATCCGAGCGCAGTCGCCGGAAGATTTGTCGTCGGAATATTCGGCTGTCGGCTCCGATTCCAAAACGCGCCTCGATATCGTAATCGTTTGCGCCGCCCACATGCAGCACCACATCGGCCAGATGATCTACTTAGGTTACGAAATCGCGCGTACGTCCTAAGGCCGTTCTCATTGACGGGCGAAAATTTTACGGGCGAATACGAGGTTCGTCCACGCGAGAAACAACCCCGCGCGCGAATCCGGCACCGAACTTCATCATGCCGCCCCGCCCTATGAAATCTACGCGCTCATTACTTGCCCTCGCAGGCTTCGGCCTGGCAACTGCCGGTGCCGCCTGGTACGGCGCCCGATACAGCCGCAGCGGAGCCCGCAGTTCCTGGTACCGCTCGCTCAACAAGCCCAAGTTCACTCCACCGGATCAGGTTTTTCCCGTGGTCTGGACCACACTCTACGCCTTGATGGCATGGTCGGGATACCGCGTCTGGAGCGCCGCTCCGTCGCGCCAGCGCAACACCGCACTGCGCCTATGGATGTCGCAACTCGCGGCCAATGCCAAATGGTCGAAGCTATTCTTTGGCGAACATCGTCCGGGGCTCGCGCTGGCCGACATCATCGCGCTCGAGGGAACCATCTTGTCTTACATTACTGCGGCGCGAAAAGTAGACCGAGCGGCCGCCAATGCATTCATTCCCTATGCCGCCTGGGTGGCATTCGCCACCGTGCTGAACGCTGAATTCGCGCGCCTCAACCCGCACGCGGCGGCCGCTTAATCTGCACGCCGTGCGGATCTTCACCTCGGCTGCGCCGGCCATGTGTTGAAATGATGAGGTGCCACTGCAACTCAAAGACGCTCTAGCCGGAGCGGTCGCGCGCCTGACTGCCGCCAACGTTCCTTCGCCGCGAATGAACGCGGAGTTACTGTTGACCTTCACCCTCGATTGCGACCGCGCCTATTTTTTTGCCCACCCAGAGCGCGTACTCACTCAGGATGAAATCGTTCGCTACGACCATGCCCTCGCCGAGCGTTCCCGCGGAGTGCCCGCGCAGTACATTACGGGCCATCAGGAATTTTGGGGCATGGATCTTATCGTCACGCCAGCGGTGCTGATTCCACGTCCGGAGACAGAACATGTGATCGAAGCGGTGCTGGAACTGCGAGAGTCGGCGTCCGGCTTCCGGCGTTCGGCTCCCGGAAGCCAGAAGCCAGAAGCCGGGAGCCGAATTCTAGATGTAGGCACAGGTTCCGGCTGCATTGCGCTGGCTCTCGCGAAAGAATTGAAAGACGCGGAAATCTACGCCACGGACATTTCCGCCGCCGCGCTCGAAATCGCCCGCATCAACGCCGTCCGCAATCAACTCGAAAGCCGCATTCAATTTCGCGAAGGTGACTTGCTTGCGGGCTTTGAAAACAACTCCTTCGATTTCATCGTCTCCAATCCGCCGTACGTGGGCGAATCGGAAGCAGACGATGTTCAACTCGAAGTCCGCAAATTCGAGCCGCGCAACGCTGTCTTTGCCGGGCCCAAAGGAGTTGAAGTGATCGAGCGCATGATTCTGCAAGCCCATGCCGCACTCAAAGCTGGCGGCTGGCTGGTCATGGAAATCAGCGGAACAATTGCTGAGGAAGTAAGAAGTTTATTGCGCGATTGGAACGAAGTTTCGATCAGGCCCGATCTTCAATCGATTCCGCGTGTAGTGCAAGCAAGAAAGTCCCTATAACCAGGACTGGAGCCCCGGACGCCCTCGTCCGGGGAGCAGCACCCAAACTCTACCCACCGAAATTATCGCCGCCGGGCGGACGAGGGCGTCCGCCACTCCACGAGCAGAAACGTTTCCCTTGGGTTTGATCGCAGAACTTTCGTGCCAACGGAGCCTTAAGGCTGGACGCTGGCCGGCAGAATCTCTTCCACGTCCACAATGCTCGTAGGATACTTGCCCGTGTAGCAAGCCGAGCAATAAGAAGTTTTCTCACCCTCGCCGCAAGCTTTCTTGAGTCCCTCGAGTGAGAGATAGGCAAGCGAATCGGCGCGAATGTATTCGCGAATCTCGTCGACGGATTTATTCGCGGCAATCAGTTGATTCTTCGAAGGCGTATCGACCCCGTAGTAGCACGGAGAAATCGTGGGCGGGCACGAGATGCGCATGTGCACTTCTTTTGCGCCCGCGCTGCGAATCATGCGCACGATCTTGCGGCTGGTGGTGCCGCGCACGATCGAATCGTCGATCAGCACCACGCGCTTGCCTTCGAGCAGCGAACGCACCGGATTCAACTTGAGCTTGACTCCGAAATCGCGCACGCTCTGGCTGGGCTCGATAAACGTGCGGCCCACATAGTGATTGCGAATTAGGCCAAAGCGAAACGGAATGCCGCTCTCGGCCGCGAAGCCAACGGCGGCGGTCACTCCAGAATCTGGCACAGGGACCACGAGGTCGGCCTCCACCGGCGCTTCGCGCGCCAACTGCCTACCTAGCTCCTCGCGGCTAGCCTGCACTGCGCGGCCGAATACCACGCTGTCAGGGCGCGAAAAATAAACGTGCTCGAAGATGCAACTTGATTGCGGCGCGGCCGTCGAATAAAAACGCGAACTGATGCCTTCCGGCCCAACGACGATCAGTTCGCCAGGCTTCACATCGCGCTCGTAAGTTGCGCCGATCAGGTCGAAGGCGCAAGTTTCAGAGGCGAAGACGATGGTGTCGCGCTTCTGGCCTTCGAGCGCCGGAATGCGCCCCATGGCGAGAGGACGGAAGCCGCGTGGATCGCGTGCCGCGATAACGCGGTCGGGACTCATCACCACCAGAGAAAACGCGCCTTCCACGCGCCGCAGCGCGTCGGCAATCGCTTCGGGCAAAGTATGTTCCCGCGAAAGCGCAATCAGATGCACGATCACTTCGGTATCGCTGTTCGTCTGAAAGATCGATCCCTGGCGCTCCAGGCGGCCGCGAACTTCCTGCGCATTGATCAGGTTGCCGTTGTGCGCGACTGCGATCGAACCTTTATTCGACTGCACAAGAATCGGCTGAGCATTCAATAGCGCTGAGTCGCCGGCAGTCGAGTAGCGCGTGTGCCCGATGGCCAGCGTACCCCGAATCTTCGAGAGCACTTCTTCTGTAAAGATGTCGGCGACCAGTCCCATCGCCTTGTGCACGCGCGAAGTCAGGCCATCGGAGGTGACAATCCCCGCCGACTCCTGCCCGCGATGCTGGAGAGCGTGCAATCCCAAGTAAGCCAGCTTCTCCGCCTCAGGATGCGCGAAGATCGCCACCACCCCGCACTCGTCGTGAAATTTGTCGGAAATCAGCATTTAGCAATTAGCCTTTAGCACTTAGCTTTCTCTGCGAACTCCGCGGCAGTTCTCCGCAAACTCCGCGATCCAAGCTTTTAATCAGCGCTCACCAACTCCGTATCAGTCCGCAAACTAGATTCCAGCGCAGACTCGTAAGCCTGATGCAAATCCGCGACCGCCGCCGAAACAACCACATGCCCATCCAAAGAAATTTCCAGCCGCTCCGGAATCGTCTCTCCCAAAACATCCGCGCCGATTCCGTGCTCTTCCGCTATCTGTTGGATTCGCGAAACGTTAGCCGGGTCGCAAGAGAGCATGATGCGGCTCGCATCTTCGCCAAACAGCGCGAATTCCGCAGGAAGTCCATTCAACGCAAGATTCACGCGCGCACCTACGCCCTTCGCGAATGCCTTCTCCGGCAGCGCGACCGCCAATCCGCCATCTGAGCAGTCATGCACCGAATCCACCAAGCCCTGCTGAATCAATTCGATGACTGCTTTCTGCAGCGCGGCTTCCTTTTCTAAATCGAGTTCCGGAGGATATCCCCACAGCGCTCCCAGAATTTCTTTGGCGTATTCCGAGGATCCGAACTCACTTTCTACATCGGTAATATCGGCTGCTTCGCCGGCGCGCAATAGCACGATCGTGCGTCCGGGCGCGGCGAAATACATCTTCACAGCTTTGCTGACATCGTCGAGCATTCCCACCACGCCCAGCACCGGCGTGGGATAAATTCCTTCGCCCAGCGTCTCGTTGTAAAAACTGACGTTGCCGCCGGTGATGGGAATCTCAAGTTCCTCGCACGCTTTCGTGATGCCATCGATGGTCTGCGAGAACTGCCACATGATGTGCGGCTTCTCGGGATTGCCGAAGTTGAGGCAATTCGTTGCGCCCACAGGAGTCGCTCCCGAACAAGCGACTTTTCGCGCGGCTTCTGCAACCGCATGCATCGCGCCCAACCGCGAATCGAGATAGCACCAGCGTCCATTGCCATCGAGCGCCATCGCAAGGCCGCGCTGCGGCGAGTCAGCATTCGGATTCTTGATGCGAATCACGCCCGCATCGCCCGCGCCCGGCGCTTCGACAGTGTTGGTCTGCACCATGTGATCGTATTGCTGCCAAACCCAGCGCTTGCCGCAGATGTTGGGGCTGGCGAGAAGTTGCTTGAGACTTTCGGTGAAGTCGTTGTCGCTGCTGAACCTAACGTGCTCTGGCATTTCGCGCGGTACTGGCGGTTCCCAGCGCGCCAGCGGACGTTTGTACACAGGCGCGTCGTCGGTGAGCGCCTGATTCGAAATCTCGGCTACGACTTCGCCGTGGTGAAGCACGCGCAATTTATTGCCGGCGGTGACTGTGCCAACTTCGACTGCATCGAGTCCCCACTTTTCAAAGACGCGGAAGACTTCGTGCTCGCGGCCTTTCTCGGCGACCAGCAGCATGCGCTCCTGCGACTCGCTGAGCATGATTTCGTATGCGCTCATGCCAGTTTCGCGCTGCGGAACGCGATCGAGTTCGATCTCGACGCCAACGCCGCCGCGCGCGCCCATCTCGCAGGTTGAGCACGTGAGCCCAGCCGCGCCCATATCTTGGATGCCGACGATTGCTCCCGTCTGCATTGCTTCGAGGCAAGCTTCGAGCAGCAACTTCTCAAGAAACGGATCGCCGACCTGCACGTTCGGCCGCTTCGCCTCCGAAGCTTCACTGAATTCTTCGCTGGCCATGGTTGCGCCGTGAATGCCGTCGCGCCCGGTCTTTGCGCCGACGTAAATTACCGGATTGCCTTCGCCGGCGGCGCGCGCGTAAAAGATTTCGTCTTTGCGAACCAGTCCCATAGCGAATGCATTCACTAACGGGTTGCCGGAGTAACACGGCTCGAATTTGGTCTCGCCGCCCAGGTTGGGCACGCCGAAACAATTGCCGTAGGACGCGACGCCGCCGACCACGCCTTCGAGGATGGAGTGGTTGCGATGAATGTCGGCCTGTGTAGCCGCGGACGCATTCGTCCGCACGTCCCCATTTCCCTCTTGCCCCCGGACGAATGCGTCCGGGGCTCCATGTTTCGTAGTAGCGCTTGTAATCGGGCCGAACCTTAGCGAGTCCATCACTGCCACTGGCCTTGCGCCCATGGTGAAGATGTCGCGCAGAATTCCGCCAACGCCTGTCGTTGCTCCTTGAAACGGCTCGATGAAGCTTGGATGATTGTGCGACTCGATCTTGAAGGCGCAGGCCCAACCATCGCCGATGTCGATGATGCCGGCATTCTCTCCGGGACCTTGCAGCACGCGCTTGCTGCGCGTGGGCAGACGCTTCAGATGCACGCGCGAAGATTTATAGGAACAGTGCTCGCTCCACATCACGCTGAAGATGCCGAGTTCGGTGAGCGTAGGTTCGCGGTCGCCAAGAAGCTGTTTAATCTTTTCGTATTCGCCGGAAGTGAGGCCGTGCTGCCGGATGATCTCGGCAGAAAAGGCAGGGGTCATGGAGGTGGTCATGGGGAAGTTCTATTGTAGCAAGTCGTTGGTCGTTCGCCGTTGGCCGTTGGCAAATACGCTCGAAGTCTCCGTTTTTCGCAAACGGCAGGTGACCGGCGGCCTGCAGACGAGTGTTTTCAACGACTTATCTAGTAGCTATTGCTCAATGGCAATTCAAATGCGCGAGTGAGGGCGCGACCCCCTTTGTTTTCATCGCGCGATTTGCAAGTTGTTGAAAACAGGTCCGGGCTGTGGATGGCAAGCCGATTTGCTCGGCCTGGCTCACATGCAGGATGCCTCTGGAACGCACAGAATTGGCTCCTGTGCGCTTCGGATTGCTTGGGTGGCGTCCAAGGTCGTCCGAGAATTTCGTGGGGCTTAAATCGCCTCTAATGCGAAATTCTTTGTAAGTCGTTGAAATAGTTTGTAACTTGTTGAACTTATCCAGAAGCTATTGAAAAGATTGAAGCACGCTCATGGAGCCCCCGGACGCATTCGTCCGGGGTGCGCCACGGCCGCGCTTCGCGCAGGCCGGGCGGACGAGGCGTCCGCCACTCCGTTTGTCGTTTCCGGTAAGATGCCAGCCAGATGAAATCGATCATCGTAGGAACGGCGGGGCACATTGACCACGGGAAGACGGCGCTGGTGAAGGCGCTGACCGGGATCGATGCCGATCGCCTCGATGAAGAGAAGCGGCGGGGCATCACCATTGACCTCGGTTTCGCGCACATGGATCTGCCTGCCGGGGGTGAGGCGGCAAAGAATGACGGGGCAAAGAATGACCCAGCAAAGAATGGCGAGATACTGCGGCTGGGCTTTGTCGATGTTCCCGGGCACGAGCGTTTCGTGCGCAACATGCTGGCTGGCGTGGGCGGCATCGACCTGGTGCTGCTGGTGATTGCAGCGGATGAAGCCATCATGCCGCAGACACGGGAACATTTTGACATTCTGCAACTGCTCGGAGTGCAGCGCGGAATTACGGTGCTGACGAAATCCGATGCGGTGGATGCGGAGACGCTCGAGGTGGTGCGGCTCGAAGTAGAAGAATTTCTGCGCGGGACATCTTTAGATAACCCAAAGTCCTTGAACGACCCAAAATCCTTGAACGACTCAAATTCGATTGTCGCTGTGAGCTCCTTGACCGGTGCGGGATTGGAAGAGTTGAAGCGGGCGATTGTTGCAGCAGCGGCCGAAGTGCAGCCGAGGGATTCGCGCGCGATTGCGCGGCTGCCGATCGATCGCGTTTTTACCATGAAGGGTTTTGGCACGGTGGTGACTGGCACGCTGGTGGCGGGGACGATTCGCCGCGAAGATGAAATGGAAGTTTTTCCGACGGGGCGTCGTGTGCGCGTGCGCGGCGTGCAGGTGCATGGGCAATCCGCGGAGTCGGCGGTCGCGGGCCAGAGGACTGCGTTGAACATTGCGGGCGCGAGCACGGAAGACTTGTCGCGCGGCATGACTTTGACGCCTCCGGCAACGTTCGAGGTTACGCGGCGCGCTGATGTGCGATTGCGCTTGTTGTCTTCGGCGCCGCGGCCTTTGAAGAACCGCGCGCGGGTGCATTTTCATTCGTACGCGATGGAAGCTGTGGCTGAGGTTGTGCTGCACGAAGCGAAACAGATCGCTCCCGGCGAGGAGGCGTTTGCGCGGCTGAAACTGCCGGAAGCCGCGCTGCTTCTGCCCGGGGACCGATTTATCATCCGGCAATTTTCTCCGGTGGTGACGATTGGTGGAGGAGTTGTACTCGACGCTGCGCCAATTCAGCGCATGTCGGGCTATGCCGATTTCTTGAAGGCGCTGGCCGGCGGCGATGCCGAGTCGATTTTGCAAGCTCGGATTGCGCGCAGGCGTCACAAGGGAATCTCGATCTCTCGACTAATTGCCGTGACTGGTTGGACGAAGAACGTAATCGAAACGCGACTGGCCCAGGCTCTTCGTGCGGGCGAAGTGGTGCGTGCCGGAGAGTTGCTCCTGCATGGGCCTGCGCTTGAAGCCTTGAAGGTGCACATCGTGAGCACCGTTGCTGATTTTCATAAGAACAATCCTCTTGTCGGTGGAATCAGCAAGGAGGAGTTGCGGACGCAGGTGGATGCAGTTCCGCAAGTGTTCGAAACGGTGGCCGCAATGCTGGTGCGTGAAAAGAAACTCGAAGTCGCTGGAGAGCTGATGCGGCTGCCCGGACGCGGCGTGGCGATGAAAGATGAAGAGTCCGAGTCGAAAAAGAAGATCGAGGACGCATTCGCCTCGGCTGGGTTGAAGGTGCCTGCGCTGCAGGAAGTGATTGCGGGCCTCAAGGTCGATAAGGTGCGGGCGCAGAAGCTTGTGACTTTGCTGCTGCGCGAGAAAGTTCTCATCAAAGTTTCCGACGAATTGGTTTTTCATCGCAACGCGCTGGAGGAGTTACGGCGGCAGATGACGACCTACAAAGCGAAGTCGGCGAAGATTGATGTCGCGAAATTCAAGGAGATGACAGGCGTGACCCGCAAGTATGCAATTCCGCTGCTGGAATATCTGGATCGGGAGCGGGTGACGAAGCGTGTGGGAGATGTGCGGGAAATCCTCTGAAGAATTGAGTCATTGGGCGATTTTGCGATTGGGCGATTGAAAATCCGGGGCCAAACGCACAATGGCCCGATCACTCAATCGCTCAATTCCTAGATTTTTTCTTCGGGGAATTCCAGTTCCAGCCCCAGCGGGTCGGTTACGCGGTTGGTTAGGTTGGCGAGGCCGGCTAGCATGTGGATGTCGACGATCTCCGGCTCGGAGAAATGTTTCTTCAGTTCGTCGAAGTCCGCTTCTTTAATTTGATGCGGGGCTCGGGTCAGCTTTTCGATGTAATCCAGCGCTGCGCGCTCTTTCTCGGTGTAGCGCGAATAGTTTCCTGCCTTGAGCGCGGTCCAATCTTCGGCGGCCAGGCCGGCCCGCTTCGACGATGCGACGTGGTGCTGTGAGCAGTAGTGACATTCGTTGATCAAAGAGACGCAGAGGTAAATGAGTTCGTAAAGCTTGCGATCGAGGGAGCGGCCCACGCTGGAGTAGAAGGTTAGAAAATTCTTGAGCATCTCGGGGCGGTGAGCAAGCGCCTTCTGGACGTTGCCGGGCTTGCCGCGAAGCGTCTTCTCGTAAATCTCTTTCACTTCGGGACTTGCGTTTTCCGCGCTGATCAGACTGATGCGTGCCATTGAATCCTCCGAGATGGTGAGCTTGTTCGTGTTCATCATCGCAGATTGGGTGGTTTCGTGCAGAGGAGCGAGAGCAAGCGCTCAAGAAGAAAACGCCCCTGGCCGATAGTACTGGGTAAGGGGTGTGTGTGGAGTGAGGACGCTGATTTTGATTTCGCTATTGGCTTGGGCAGGGACATCGGCAGGCTACGCGCAGGCCGGTTTCGATGCCGACGCGGAATCGAAAATTGTTGCCATGGAGCATGTGTCGGCCCAGGCCTACACGATCAAGGATCCAAAAGCACTGGCCGCGATTCTGGACGACGGATTCGTCTGCGTCACGTCCGAAGGCAAGGTGCTGAGCAAAGCGGAAGTCCTGGCGGACGTGAGGACATATACCGCACTACAGATTCTGACGGAATCGATGCTCGTACATCTGCACGGCGATACCGCAATCGTGAGCGGGATTTTTCGGACAAAGGGCGTGGAGCACGGAAAGCCCTATACCCGGAGGGAGCGTTTTGTGGATACGTGGATTTACAAGAATGGCCAATGGGTCTCAGTTACGACCATGGTAAGTTTTGCCGGCGACTAAGGCCCCGCGCACGGTGATTGGCCTTGCGTGCGATTCCCGGCGAAGGAAGCGAGTCTTATGAGAACGACAGGCTGGTTGCTGATCCTCGTCTGCGCGGGATTGCTTCGGGTTCGGGCACAGGAAGGCGGCAAAGGCGGCGCTACAACAGCCGTTCTGGCTCAGGAGCAGGCATGGTCCGATGCGGAATCGCGCAACGACACTGGCGCGCTGGAGCAGATTTTCGATAATGCCCTGGTGTTTATCGAAGACGGCAGGTTAGCGACGAAGGGGGAATGCCTGGCAAGGGTGCCGTTGGCGGGCTCACATCCGCGGCAGATCGTGGCCGCGGCCACGGCAGTGCATTTCTTTGGAAGCGCCGCCGTTGTTGTTGGGACTTATCACGAGTTGGCCGTGAAAGATGGGAAGGCCTCCCCGAAGGCGTGGCGCTTCATTGATACCTGGGTGAACAAGCAAGGCAGGTGGATGCTGGTCGCGGCAGGAGCTTCGCCGTTGCCGAAGTGATTGGCCGCGAAGGGGGACGGCGAATGAAGACTGCGTTGTGGGCGTTGCTGCTGCTGGCATGGATGGCGGGAAATGCGCAAAAGGCTGTTTCGCAGGACGCACAGCAGGACAGGGTCTTGGCACTGGAGAATGCCTGGAACCAGGCGACGCGGCAGAAAGACCTGAAGGCGCTCGATCGGCTGCTGGCGGAAGGGTTGATCTACATCAACAACGAAGGCACCGAGATGAACAAGGCGCAATACCTGGCCAGTGTGAGCGCGCCGGAGCGCCGCTTCGACCACATCGTGAGCGAATCGATGCGGGTGCAGTTTTTCGGGCAGAGCGCGATGGTAGTTGGCGTGTTTCACGAAAAGGGCATCATCAGCGGCAAGGAATATCTGCATAATGGGCGCTTCATCGACACTTGGATCCGCCGGGGGGACAGTTGGATGTGCGTCGCCAGCCAGTCAACGCTGATCCGCGAGAAATAAGGCTTGGATGAGAGTCGGCACCCGCGACGCCGGCGGATATAGATATTCCAACTGATGTATCCTTCCTGCTGATGCTTCTGATTCGTCCTGCGACGGTGAATGATGTGGCGCTGTTGCGCACATTGATCCGCGAACTGGCGGAGTTTGAGCGTCAGTTGGAGCTGTGCGTGATTGAAGAAGCGACCTTGCTGCGGGATGGGTTTGGAGCGAAACCGAAGTTTCGCGCGCTGATTGCGGAGTGGAGCGGGCAGACTGCGGGGTATGCTCTTTTCTTTGGCTATTACTCGACGTGGGTTGGGCCCGGGCTTTATCTGGAAGACATTTTTGTGCGTCCCGAGTTTCGCGGGAAAGGTATTGGAATGGCGTTGCTGGCTGCGGTGGCGCGGATCGCCTTGCAGGAGAATTGCTGCGCGATGCGATGGGAAGTGCTCGATTGGAATGAGCGCGCGATTGAATTGTACAAATCGTTGGGAGTCGAGTTCCGCGACGAGTGGCGGCCGGTCCTGTTAACGGACGATGCGCTGCGAAGGTTGGCGGAGAGGGCACTGTGATCCCGGGATGTGAGTTGTCCGAAATTTAATTCTGCCTCGCTGGAAGAAAACGAACCACCAGCGACAAATCGGTTGGAGGAGACGCAAAATGAAGTGTGCCGGTATCTTGATTGCCTTGTTGTGTGCAACGGCGTTGTCTGCGCCGGCGCAAGATGCGTCGGATTCCGCTACTCAGTCAAAAATTATCGCCATGGAGGGCGCATGGAATCAGGCGTACAAATCGGGCGACGCGAAGGCGCTGGATGCGCTGCTCGACAACGCCATCGTGCTGGTGAACGACGACGGCTCGGTGCAAACCAAAGTTGAATTTCTTGCCGGCGTGAAGTCGTCTCATCCGCAAGCCGGGCAGGAGCAACAGGTCGCGCCCGAATCATTCTCTGTGCACGTGTTTGGAAATACGGCGATCGCTACGGGAATATTTCGCGCGAAGGGAGTCGAGGGCGGAAAAGCATACTCGCGGCGCGAGCGGTTTATCGATACCTGGGTGGAAAAGGGCGGGCGTTGGGTGTGCGTCGCGACGGATGCCACTCCGATTCTGCACTGAAATGATGAGCGAGGTTATGGACTAGTGTCGCATCATGAAACCTAAGGTCAAGATTATCGGAGCGGGGCTTGCCGGAGCGGAAGCGGCGTGGCAGTGCGCGCGGCACGGCGTGGAGGTGGAACTGTTTGAGATGCGGCCCGTGCGATCGACGCCGGCGCATCAGACGGCGGATTTCGCGGAGCTGGTGTGCTCGAATTCGCTGAAGTCCGATAGCGAAAATACCGCGCCGTGGTTGTTGAAGGAAGAAATGCGGAGAGCGGGCTCGCTGCTGTTGCAGATTGCGCGGGAGTGTGCGGTTCCGGCGGGGCATGCGCTGGCGGTGGATCGAGTGGCTTTTGCGGCGAAGGTGACGGAGGCGATTTCGCGCGAGCCAGCGATTACGGTGCGGCGCGAAGAAGTGAGTTTCGTTGATGAGTCGGATGGGGAGATTACCGTTATCGCGACTGGGCCTTTGACTTCGGAAGCGCTGGCGGGGGAGATTGCGCGGCTTAGCGCTGATCCCTCAACGGCGAATCCACATTTGTATTTTTATGATTCGATCAGCCCGATTGTGGAGGCGGATTCGATTGACATGTCGCGCGTGTACATGGCGGCGCGGTATGACAAAGGGTCGGCGGATTACATTAATTGTCCGATGACGGCGGACGATTACGGCCGGTTCTATGACGCGCTGTTGGCGGCGCAGTCGGTGGAAGAGCGCGATTGGGAGAAGTTGAATTACTTCGAAAGCTGCCTGCCGATTGAAGAAATCGCGCGGCGCGGGCGCGATACGCTGCGCTTTGGTCCGATGAAGCCGGTGGGGTTGAAAGATCCGCGTACGGGACGAATGCCATATGCGGTGGTGCAGTTGCGGCAGGAGAATTTGCGGGCGGATTCCTACAACCTGGTGGGATTTCAGAATCATTTGAAGTTTGGCGAGCAGGCGCGAGTGTTGCGACTAATTCCTGGGTTGGAGAACGCGCGGTTCCTGCGCTTCGGGCAGATTCATCGCAACACCTATATCAATTCGCCGGCGTTGTTGCGGGAGACGCTGCAGATGAAGGCGCATCCGCGGATTTTGTTTGCGGGGCAGATTTGCGGCGTGGAAGGTTACGTGGAATCGATTGCCACTGGACTGATGGCGGGGATGCATGCGGCGGCGCTGGCGCTTGGCGATGAGATTGCGCCTCCGCCACGGGCTTCTGCGTTTGGTTCGCTCACCCATTATGTGACTCATGCCGACGCGAAAACTTTCCAGCCGGCGAACATCACGTTCGATCTTCTGCCGGCTCCGGAAAAGAAAATTCGCGACCGGAAAGAGCGGCACCGGTTGCAGTGTGAGCTGGCGCTGAAAGAATTTGACGCGTGGCTGGCCGGGACGGCGCTTGCGGCTGTTAAGCCCTGAATCGCCGAGGGCGCGAGAACGGCCGCGAGAGCGCGGAGTCACGTTACCTATCTCCACTTTTTTCGAGCGATATCTTGCTCACCTGTTCCATATAGCTCCGTGTCAGTAATTACCTGCCGAGGGAGTGGGAGCCGACGTCAATTTGCTGGCGCTCACTTGCAAAATTCATTTGACCCGCTACGCGGTTTGCAGTACCTTCGTCCCCATTCCACCGTGCAGAGGTGTACCCTTGCGATTTTCCGCCGTCGACGCGATTCATCCAGCCTTTGAACATACCAAGCGGCAACTTTTTCAGCCCTTTCGGCTCGGCCAATGGTGGCGGCTCGCGTTAGTGGGATTGCTGGCCGGAGAACTTAGCTCCGGCGGATTTAAAATACCCAACCTCTCGAGCCTCAACCTTCCGCGGCGTCCGGGCACGGAGCATTTTATCGCTCCAGGTTTCGGTTCCCCGGACTTTGGGGGGATTGACCCGGTGATGGTCGCCGGATTGATTGCGGTGCTGGTGGTCGCTGCGTTCGTACTCGGGATTTTGCTGATGTACATAGGCAGCGTGATGCGTTTCATTTTGTTCGACAGCGTGCTGGCCAAGGAATGCCGCATCCGCGCGGGATGGAGCCGGCGGCAGGCGCCGGGGTTTCGCTATTTTCTGTGGAAGTTGGTTTACATGCTGGCGCTGCTTGGCGGTTTGGTCGTGCTGGTTGGAATTCCAGCGGGCGTCGCTCTCGCGGCGGGATGGTTTAACGATCCTGCGCAGCATATGGTTCCGCTCGTGCTGGGCGGTATCGCACTGTTTTTCGCGCTTGTGATCTTCTTGATCGCGATGTCGGTAATTTTTGTGCTGACCAAAGATTTTGTTGTGCCGCAAATGGCGCTGGAAGATATCGGCGCGATGGAAGCCTGGAGCCGGCTTTGGGCGATGATGAAAGCCGAGAAGGGCAGCTATGCGGGCTATGTTGGAATGAAGATCGTGCTGGCAATTGTGGCGTCGATCGTCATGGGCATTGTCGGATTTATTCTTGCTCTGGTCATTTTGATTCCGGTCGCGGGAGTGGCGGTGGCCGCCGTGCTGGGCGGGAAAGCGGCAGGGCTGGGCTGGACCGTGGGCACTATCACCCTGGCGGTGGTGGCCGGGTGCGTTGTGCTGGCGATTTTTCTTTTTGTGATGGCCCTGATTGCCGTCCCTGTAATTGTGTTCTTTCCCGCGTACTCTATTTACTTTTTTGCGGCGCGTTATCCCGCGTTGAGCGTTGTGCTTTATCCCCCGCCGCCGGCACCGGCGGCGCCTCAAATTGCTGGTGCGGTTCCTCCGTACGAGCCTCCGCCATTGCCGCCTGCGCCTTCGCCGATCGGATAGCTCGTCGCCAATTAGCAAGAAGTTGTCATTCCGAGCGAAGCGAGGAATCTGCTGTTTGCTTGCATTGCGGGAACTCTCACCACGACCCAGGTGTCTGATGTTGTAGACACGCGCGTGCCAAAGAAAAGCCGAGGAGTTTTCCCATGTCTTTTTCAATGGCAGGCAAAGGTGCGCGCGGTCCCGAGATTAACGTCACGCCGCTGATTGATGTGTTGCTGACGCTGATCATTGTGTTCATGGTAGTGGTGTCGATGGACAAGGAAGAAGGAGAGACGGCGCAGATTCCGCAGCCGGACCAGAAACAGAAGCAAGACGTTTCGCAGCCACAGGCGGTCGTTATTCAAGTGTTGTCGGCGGATGAAGACCAGCCGCCGACCGTGAAGATCAATCACGATGAGGTGCGCTGGGAAGATCTGGAGCAACGGCTCGCGGAGATCTATTTGAAGCGCGCGGAGAAAGTCGTTTTCGTCCGCGGCGATGCGGATGTCGACTTTCAATATGTTGCCGACGTGATTGATGTGGCGCATCACGCGGGCGTGCAGCGCGTGGGGCTGTTGACTATGGATCGGGACGTTGCGGGGGAGTGAGCGGTGCGCTATCGTCGCGCGTTTCGCCATAGATGCTCCCAAGTAACACAAAATCTATGAAGTTATTTTGCAACATTGATGCGTCGGCGCTTGCAGCGGTGGGGTTTGTTCTGTTGGTCGTAATGATGATCGTTCCTCAGCCTCATCATGGCTATGGACCTGACTTGCCGCGCGTTTCGCACGCAGTCTCGATGTCCGGCGCAGAACGGGAAGACGCGATGGTGATTGCTGTTATGCGGGACGGCGTCGTCTATTTCGGAAGTGACAGAATTTCTCCCAGGCAGTTGCCCTCGAAGATTCTAGATCGCCTGCGCGACCATGCCGTTGAGCCGAGAGTTTACATCCGAGCCGATAGGCGCGCTTTTTATTTCAACGTTAAAGAAGTACTGGATGGAGTGCGATCGGCAGGAATCAAACGAGTTGCATTCCTTGTCGATCAACGTCGGCCTCTAACGCACGGACCTTAGTCTCGTCCGCACACGACCAACGTTCTAATTCCTCGCTCTATTCTTGATCCAAATCGGTGTGCCCAAGAATCCGAAAGCCTTCCGAATCTGATTCTCCAAAAAGCGCTGATACGAGAAGTGCAGCTTTACGGCGCGGTTGGTGAAGAGCACGAATGTTGGTGGGGCGACTGAGGCCTGCGTCATGTAGAGAATTTTCACGCGCGAGCGCATGGGGACGGAGGCACGCTCGAAATCGACCGTCTCGATGAAGCGGTTCATCGCTGATGTGGAGATGCGTTTGCGGCGCTCGACGGCAACCTGTTCGAGCAACGGAAAAATTCTCTCCGTCCCCTTGCCGGTGTGGGCAGAAACGAAAACGATGGGCGCGTAGTTCAGGAACTTGAGATCGTCGCGCAGGCGCTCTTCGTAGACATCTCGGTCGCCGGGGCGTTTGCTTTCGCGCATGCGCATGGCCTTCGACGGACGGCCCGCTTTCAGCTCGCCGCTGGTGACGAGATCCCATTTGTTCACGACGATGATCATCGAGCGTCCACTCTCGTGGGCGTAGCCTGCAATGGCAGCGTCGAGCTGGCTGACGCCTTCGGTGGCGTCGATCACGAGCAGCGCGATGTCGGCGCCTTCGAGATGCTTGCGAGCCATCACGACGGAAAGTTTCTCCGCCATTAAGTGCGTCTTGCCTTTGCGGCGAATTCCGGCGGTGTCGATGAAGCGGAAGCGGCGGCCATCGTGTTCAACAATTTCGTCGACGGCGTCGCGCGTGGTTCCAGGGATGGGCGAAACGATAGCGCGGTCGGAAGCCGTGAGTCGATTCAGCAGTGTGGACTTGCCGACGTTGGGATGGCCGATGATGGCGACTTTGGTCTCGTAGACGGGAGAATCGTCATTGGTCGTTGGCCCTTGGTCGTTGGTCGTTGGCGATTCATCGCCGTCTTCATCGACAGGTTCCGGCGGCGGCAGGACTTCAAACACGGCATCCAGCAGATCGTCGATCCCGCGGCCGTGTTCGGCGGAGATGGGGAACATCTGGTTAATTCCGAGACGATGGAACTCGTCCACGATGTGCGCCTGCTTTTCGGTGTCAGCTTTGTTAACTGCGAGGAAGAGAGGTCGATTCGTCTTGCGCAACAGACGCACGAGCTCGAGATCAGGCGCGGCGACATTCGACCGGCCGTCCACGACCATCACGATGGCAGCGGCTTCATCGAATGCGACGCGCGCCTGGCGAAAGATTTCAGACGGAATGAAATCTTTGTCCTCGGGAATAATTCCGCCGGTGTCGATGATGCGAATGTGGCGGCCGCGCCACTCGGCGTCTCCATAGAGGCGGTCGCGGGTGATGCCGGGTTCGTCGCCGACGATAGCGCGGCGCGAGCCTACGATGCGATTGAACAGCGTGGACTTGCCGACGTTGGGCCGGCCCACGATGGCGAGCGTGGGAACTCCGGCGGCGGTGGTGGCGAGAGTGCTGGTCGAGTTGTAAGTGGGCTGAGTCAAAATGTGTCTTTTGTGGAGCGCGGCCGTTCGCACATGGTGCTTGTCATCCCGAACGAATTGAGGGACCTTGGTTTCTGTCGGCACCATTCCATCTGCCGCGCCAGGCAAATACCAAGATCCCTCGCATCGCTCGCGATGACAGCGCCAGTTCGATGCGAATTGCCCGGAACTCGTATTATAGAGACTCCCGTGGCTTTAAGTTCTCAACCCGTATCTGCGGCAACGCCGAGTCGTCCCGCGCCTAAAGGTAAAGACGCCACCCTTCACCAATTCTTCGCGCCCGGCGGAGTGTTGGCGCGTACGCATCCCGCGTACGAATTTCGCCGCGGGCAGTTGCAGATGGCGCAGGCCGTGGAGCAGGCGCTCGAAGAGAAACGGCATCTGATTGTGGAAGCCGGCACCGGCACGGGGAAAACGCTGGCGTATCTGATGCCGGTGATTCGTTCGGGCAAGCGCGTGATCATCTCGACTGGGACGAAGAATCTGCAGGAACAACTCTTCTATAAAGATATTCCATTTCTCGAGCAGGCGCTGTTTGGAGATCCGGCTTCCGGCGATGACAACTCGAACCGGCGGCTCTCGGTTTGTTACATGAAGGGCCGCAATAATTATTTGTGCCGCAAGAAGCTTTACGACCTGACCAATCAGCCTGTGCTTAGCGGACTGGAGGAGATCGAGCAATATCGCGACATCGCCGCGTGGGAAAAAACAACTGCGACCGGAGACCGCGCAGAACTGGCCGAGCTACCTGAAACCAGCGCGCTCTGGCCCAAGCTGGACGCGCGTTCCGACGCATGTATTGGGCAGAAGTGCAGCGAGTTTGAGCGGTGCTTCATCACCGAGATGCGCCGGCGCGGGATGGAGAGCGACATTATTATCGTGAACCATCATCTGTTTTTCGCCGATCTTGCCATCAAGTTGCAGGCCGATGGCGCGCCCGATGCCGGGATTCTGCCGGAAGCGGCCGCGGTGATTTTCGATGAAGCCCATGAACTGGAAGATGTGGCAGGAAATTATTTTGGAATCTCGGTGAGCAACCTGCGCGTGGAGGATCTGGCGCGGGATGTCGAGGCGTCGTTGCAACATAACCGGATGCTTTCGGCCTCGCTTTCGGGAGCGTTGGGAAGCCTGCGGGAGAAGTCGCAATTCTTTTTCTCGCTGTTGCCGCCAGGGGATGGGCGCTTCGCGTTCGACACGCGGCGCGAGTTCCTGGAAGAAAATGGAGATGAGTTTCTTGCGCTCAATCAGTCGTTGATGCGGCTGGCCGGGGAACTGGAAGCTTTGCCGCAGAAGCCGGAAGAGATTTTCAATTTTATGCGGCGAGCACAAGAACTCCAGGTGCAGCTTGGCTTCGCCATGGAGTCCGACGATAGCAACACGGTGTTTTGGATCGAGCGGCGCGGCGGAAGATTCAATTCGCAGCAGAGACAACGGGGCGCAGAGAAACCCGGGGAAACGTCTCAAGGCTTTCGTGGCGGCCGCCAAAACGTTTTTCTTCAGGCCACGCCGATCGACGTCGGTCCGATCCTGCGCGAATGCCTGTGGTCGAAGCTGGAGTGCGCTGTGCTGACCTCAGCGACGCTCGCTGTCGGCGGCGGCTTCGAATACATCCGCCAGCGTCTAGGCCTCGAGCATGCGCGCGAGTCGGTGCTGCCTTCGCACTTCGACTACGAAAGCCAGGCATTGTTTTATGTGCCGCCCGATCTGCCCGACGCTCGCACGCCGCAGTTCACGGCGCTGGCGGCGGAGCGCATTCGCAAGCTGCTGGAGATAACTCGAGGGCGCGCGTTCGTGCTCTTCACAAGCTACGCGCAGATGAACGACGTCTACCAGCGGCTGCTGGGGCAAATCGAGTTTCCCATGCTGAGGCAGGGCGACGCGCCGAAGAGCGCGCTGCTTGAGGAGTTCCGGCTGACGCCGAACGCCGTGCTGTTTGCTACTTCGTCGTTTTGGCAAGGCGTGGACGTGCAGGGCGATCAGTTGAGTTGTGTCATCATCGATCGCCTGCCGTTCGCCGTGCCGAGCGATCCGGTCGTTGCCGCGAGGGTGAAGGCGATCGACGCCGACGGCGGCAACGCGTTTTTTCAGTATCAGGTGCCATCGGCGGTGATCACGCTGAAACAAGGCTTTGGACGCCTGATCCGCTCGCTTCACGACCGCGGACTGCTGGTGCTGCTCGATAATCGAATCCTGAAAAAACAGTACGGCCGCGTCTTTGTCGAGAGCCTGCCGAATTACAAGAAGACTACGGACATGCGAGTGGTGGAGGAGTTCTTCGGAGTCGGTTAATGAGGAGAGTCTATGCGGATTTTTCCAGAAAGAGCTCGAGAATGGGGCGTGCCGCTGGGGAAGGGTTTCTTGCTTATTGCGGCGGGAATGCTGTTGATCGGAGTCGGGGCTTTCGCCTGGAAGGCATGGATGCTTGAGCGTTGGCCGCGAGCCGAGGGCGTGGTGTTAAGTGCCCGAGTAGAGCGTTCCAGTATCGACGATCAGACAACTTGCAGTGCGGTTTACTCCGTTCAATATTCGGTTCGGGGCAAGAACTTCACGACGGAAACTGGCGGCCACATATTTTCCGGGGATTGTGCCGGTGCCGAGGCCGACGCGAAAGCAGCACCTGGACACAAGGTCGTCACGCTGTACGATGAGGACAATCCTCGCGGAGCGCATGTAAATCCGGGATTCAATATGGAGTTTTTTCTGGTTTCTTTTATTCTTTCGATCCTATCCCTGGCGTTTGCGGCCGTGGGACTTGCCACCTGGAAGCTCGGGTTGTGGATGGATAGGCGGGGAATCGAACTCCCCTAGATAGGGCCCACCGCGGTTTCACACATACACCCACTCCACTCTTCGAATCCCCCGATACCGTTCGAAAACCTACTTGCGCTCTTCGGCGACTCCCGCACTCGCCAGCACGCCCACGACAATTCCCGAAGCCTCGGCCTTTGAGTGATACACACGCTCAGTGGCTTTCACGAAGTCAGAAAGCTTCGCGTCAGGAATGTTGAGGAAGGTTTGCGGATTGCGGTCGGTGAGCGGGAACCATGAACTCTGGATCTGCACCATGATGCGGTGGCCGCGGCGGAAGGTATGGTTAACGTCCGGCATAGTGAAATCGACTTGCTCGACCTTGCCGGGCGCGAAAGGCTCGGGCTTTTCGAAGCTGTGGCGAAACTTTCCGCGGAACGGTTCGCCGCGCACGAGTTGCTCGTACCCACCCATCGTGAACGACGGCGGAGGCACGTCAGTTCGCTTGCTTCTATCTTCTCTCTTAGTTTCGTCAAGCTTGCTGTCAGGGTAGTCGGTGGGATACACGTCGATCAGTTTCACAACCCAGTCGGAATCAGTTCCCGAGGTCGAAACGAAAAGTCGCGGCGAAACCGGGCCGGCGATCGTCACATCTTCCTGCAATACCGGCGTTTCATAAACCAGAACATCCGTGCGGCTGCTGGCGAAGCGCTGGTCTGAGACCATATATTCCTGCGGCACGTCGAGAGATTGGTAGCTCACGAAAGGCACGGGCTTCGCCGGATCGCTTACATATTCATCGAACGCAGGCGCGTCGCCGGCAGGTGGATCGAACGAAAGTCCGCCACCAGCGCGGAAGTAAAGGGTTTTCGCTTGGGTATCTTTAGGAGGCCACGCGGAATACTGCCGCCACACATTTGTGCCAGTCTCGAAAACATAGGCTTTCGGAAGTTTCGCATCACTCTTGCCTTTAAGATATTGCTCAAAGAACGGGAACAGAATGTTCTTGCGGTAGTATTCGCCTGTATTGGCCGCGAACTCAACCCGGCCCAGATGATCGCCATCCAAGCGGGCCCAGCCGCCGTGCACCCACGGGCCGACGACGAGCGCGTTGAAGATTCCGGAATTATTTTTATCAATGGCGTGGAAGGTGCTGAACGGGCCTTGCAGATCTTCGGCGTCGAACCATCCCCCAACTGTCAACACCGCGCAGTGAATGTTTTTCATGTGCGGCGCCAGATTGCGCGCCTTCCAGTAATCATCGTACGTGTCGTGGCGCATCTGGTCGTCAAGCAGTTGACTCTTGCCTTCAAGAAGCTTGCTGAGATTGGCGATAGGGCCGACGTTGAGATAGAAATCGTAGCCGTCTTTGGTGCCGAAATCGAATTGCGCCTGATTCTTGGGCGGCAGCTGGGGATTTTCCTGCGGCTTGAAGAAGGCATAAAAATCGAAATTCGCGTCGAGCATGAACGCGCCGCCGTGGTAGGCGTCGTCGCCCATGAAAAGATCGGTCATGGGAGCCTGCGGCGAAGCCGCCTTCAGCGCGGGATGCGAGTCAATGATGCTCGCCGACGTGAAAAATCCGGGATAGGAAATTCCCCAGATGCCGGCGTTGCCGTTGTTGTTGGGCACGTTCTTGAGCAGCCATTCAATGGTGTCGTAGAGATCGCTGGAATCATCGACATCTTGCTTCGACTTTTTGTTGTCGATGTGCGGCCGCATTTCGACGAACGTTCCTTCCGACATATAACGTCCGCGCACATCCTGGTTGACGAAAATGTATCCCGCCTTGTCGAAGTCAGGCGACGGCCCAAGTTGTTTGCGGTACAGGTCGACGCCATACGGGCCCACGCTGTAAGGGGTTCGATTGATCAGAAACGGGTAGGCGCGGGACGTATCTTTCGGAACATAAATGGACGTAAACAGATGCACGCCGTCGCGCATCGGGATTCGGTATTCGTATTTCGTATAGTGTTCCTTGACATCGAACTCAGGCGCATCGGCCTTGCCCTGCGCGGCGAGATTAACGGTGAACGCAACGGTGACGAGAATCAAAAATGACAGATTGCGACGCGGCATGGGTTCTCCCTGGTTAACGAAAACGTGAATAGGCAAGCTATCGTTAGTGGCAAAGCATAGTCAAGCCGCATCCCGGCCACGCCGCGTTACAATAGATGTTTCACGAGGAAGCGCGGTTCGGCCTGTATTCACGCCCGTGCCGCTGAGGGGCGCATGTTTGAAGTAACGGTTGACGACACGTTTGCGGCGGGCCATTACCTGCGCAACTACAAGGGCAAGTGCGAAAATCCGCACGGGCATAACTACAAGATCCGGGTGACGCTGGCTGGAGCCGAGTTGGATAAAGCCGGCCTGTTGCTCGATTTTAAAGACCTGCGCGAGGTGATGAGGCACGTCATCGAGCGGCTCGACCACCAGATGATCAATGAGATTGAGCCATTTACGGTGATCAATCCCTCGGCGGAAAACCTGGCCAAATATTTTTATGACGAATCGAACACGCGGCTGAAGGGCGTGACCAATGGCCGAGTGCGGGTGAAAGATGTAACGGTATTTGAAACGGATACCACGACGGCAAAGTACAGCGAATAAACAGCTGCCAGCCGCCCGTTGCCAGTTGCCAGTCTTTCGCTGCCGGGGAGGGATCAAGATGGGACGATCCTATAAAGATTTGGTGGCTTGGCAGAAATCGATGGACCTTGCTGGCGTCAGTTTCGAAACAGGCAGAGTCATAGAACTGGCAGCTGGAAGCTGGCGGCTGGCAGCTGGTTTCAATGCAGATTACTGAAATCTACAAATCGCTCCAAGGTGAATCGACCTACGCTGGTCTGCCCTGCGTCTTCGTTCGCCTGACAGGATGCAACTTGCGCTGCTCCTGGTGTGACAGCGAGTACACATTTCAGGGCGGCCGCAAGATGGATGCAGAAGCCGTGCGCGACGAGGTGATGCGGCTGAGTCCGAACGGAGGCTTGGTCGAGATTACCGGCGGCGAGCCGATGCTGCAGGAGCGAGAGTTGGTCCCGTTGATGCGGCAGTTGCTTGACGGCGGCTATCGAGTCCTGCTCGAAACCAGCGGAGAACGGCCACTGGAGCGGGTTCCGGCGGGAGTCATCAAGATCGTGGATGTGAAGTGTCCGGATTCGGGCGAGGGCGACACGTTTCATACGGAGAATCTTGAAACGCTGACCAAGGAAGATGAAGTCAAGTTCGTGCTGAGCGGGCGCGCAGACTATGAATTCGCGCGCGCCTTTACCTCGCAGCATCGTTTAGCCGAGCGAGTAAATGCGGTACTATTCTCCCCGGCGTTTCGCAAGGACGCAACCGGTGCGCGCGACAGTTCGCACTGCCTGCTCAATCCCCAGGAATTAGCCGAGTGGATGCTCGCTGACGACGTTCCAGCACGCCTGGGATTGCAGTTGCACAAGTTTATCTGGGATCCCGCGCTGAAAGGCGTTTAAGGAAATTGTTGATTGATATTGATGATTGCTGATTGAAAAGCTTATGAAATTGTCATCCCGAGCGAAGCGAGGGATCTTGGCTTCTGCCCGCAGCGGCGATGCCGGTGGCGCAGGCAAGAACCAAGATCCCTCGCGTTGCTCGGGATGACAATCCGTTATGTGGTCGATCAACAATAAGCAATTGCCGTGCAAGAGATGCCCGATCCAAATAAACCCCGCGCCGTCGTTCTGCTCAGCGGAGGAATGGATTCCTGCGTATGCGCGGCGCTTGCCGCCCGCGATCACGACGCCGCGGCATTGCACGTAAGTTATGGCCAGCGTACCGAAGACCGCGAGCGCCAATCTTTCCTGGCAGTCTGCGAGCGCCTGCGAATTCAAAACAAACTCCTGGTGCGCAACGAAATATTTCGCGCCATCGGAGGTTCTGCCCTGACCGACGACAACATTGCGGTCCCCACCGCGGACGCCCCTGGCCATGCCATCGGCCGCGACATTCCCGTAACGTATGTGCCCTTTCGCAACGCGCACTTTCTCGCCGCCGCGGTAAGTTGGGCCGAGGTGCTCGGAGCCGAGAAAGTCTACATCGGCGCGGTAGAACAAGACAGCTCCGGCTATCCCGACTGTCGCCCAGCGTACTATGAGGCCTTCAACCGCGTGATTAAAGCCGGGACGAAAGAAGGCACCATCGAAATCGTCACCCCGCTCATTCACCTGCGCAAAACCGAAATTGTGCGGCTGGGCCTTGAATTAGGCGCGCCATTCGATTTAACTTGGTCATGCTACAGCCGCCAGGATCAGGCATGCGGCGTCTGTGATAGCTGCGTGTTGCGGCTGCAGGCCTTTGCCGCAGCCGGCGCCAGGGATCCGATTCCCTACATGGAAACCTCGATTGTCGATTTGTGATGTGTGGTTTGGGATAGTTGATTGAGCGTTGAGAAAGCGAACGGCCTGAGAGTGAGTTTCAATCTGCAATCAGAAGTCAGTCACCAAAATGTTTTCCGCCGGGAGGCCGCAATGAAAAAGCATTTCGCAGTGTTCGTTCTCGTCTTGGCAATGCTGGCACTGTGTGCGCCTCTGGGTTTTGCCCAGGCTTCAGCAACAGTGAAGGGCGTCTGCAAGGATGCTCAGGGCAATCCCTTTCCCGACGCAATCGTGATCTACGTCAACCAGAACAATGGCCAGAAGTATCAGCTGAAGACCAATAAGAAGGGCGAATATTTCTCCCTGGGACTTACCGCGGGCTCCTATAACGTCACACTTTATAAGAACGCTGACGACCTAAAAGCCAACAAGGAACTGACCCACGCCAACAACTTTCCTGTCGCCCTCGGCGAGGACACACTCGACTTCGACATGAAAAAGGAACAGGAGAAGGCCGCCGCGGGCCAGGGCATCAGTCCTGAAGAACTCAAGAAGAGGCAGGAGCAGATCGAAAAGCAGCAGAAGGAATCGGGCACAATCAAAACCCTGAACGAAAAAATCGTCGCTGCCAATACCGCGGCCAAGGGTGGAGACTACGATGGCGCGATCAGCATCTTAACCGAAGCCACGCAGATGGATGCGACCCGCGACATACTCTGGGCGCAACTCGCCGACGCCTACCGCGGGTCCGCGACCAAACAGACCGATCCTGCAGAAAAAACAAAGCGACTGCAGGAATCCGTCACCGATTATCAGAAGGCAATCGAGATCAAGCAAAAGAACGTCGATGCCGCCACTAAGAAAGATCCGGAAGACAACAAACGTTTGGCTGCCTATTACAACAACCTGGGCGAGGCTTCTGCCAAGGCTGGCAAGGTCGATGATGCCTTGAAGGCCTACACGCAAGCGGCCCAGCTCAATCCCGAAGGCGCGGCAAGCTATTACTACAATGCCGGCGCGGTGCTGACCAATGCCGGGAAAGTCGACGCCGCCAACGAAGCCTTCGACAAATGCATTGCGGCCGATCCCACTAAGGCGGACGCTTATTATCAGAAGGGCCTCAACATGATGGGCAAGGTGACCCTGCAAGGCGACAAGATGGTCGCGGCCCCCGGCACGGCCGAGGCTTTCAACAAGTACCTTGAGCTCGCGCCCACCGGTCCCAACGCCCAGAACGCCAAAGACATGCTGGCCCAGATTGGCGCTCCCGTACAAACCAGCCTCGGCAAAAAAAAGGCGACCAAATAAGCCGATTACCATAAGCATGGTTGAAAAACTATGTTTGAAAGAAAAAGAGAGCGGCCCGACGGTCGCTCCCTTTTCTCCATCCACACCGCCCCAATGTTACTAAGGGCTAAGTCCTAAGCGTCCTTACGTTTCCCTCGACATCGCGTTAGAGTGTATGCATCAGGCGACTGCGGTCGCCTCCATCCCCATTCTGTGGCGCTTTGCAATTCCCTAAGAATCAAGAACAGTCTCATACGAGGACGGAATGGCAGCCCCTGGCAACGCCGCAATCTCAGTTTCTTTGGAAGGTTATTCGGGGAACGGCAAAGTAGCGACGCCCGCTTTGCTTGGCGCTATGTTGCGCGCCGCCGACAAGATCAGCGACCTGGTCTTCTCTCCCGGGCGTCCTCCGCAGGTGCAGGTTCACGGCCAGCTCATTCCAGTTCAGGTCGCAGCGCTCGCCACCCTCACTCCCGATGACACGCGGCACATTGCCATCGATCTGATTGGCGAGAACAAACAGGCAGTCGCCAGCCTGCGCGAACAGGGCTCGTGCGATATTTCTTACGGCTTGCCTGGAGTCGCGCGTTTTCGTGTCAATGTTTTCATCCAGCGTGGCAGTTGTGCGGTCGTGATGCGCGTAATTCCCACTGGCATTCCTGAGTTCGCCTCACTCCGCTTGCCCGCGCATCTCACCGACGTAGCCAGCCTGCGCGATGGAATCGTGCTCGTGGCCGGGCCTGCCGGATCGGGAAAGTCCTCCACTCTCGCCGCGCTGCTCGACTGCATCAATCGCGAGAGAAACTATCACATCATCACGATTGAAGATCCCATCGAGTTCTTGCACAACCACAAAAGCTCCACAGTCCATCAGCGCGAACTGCATAGCGACACGCCCAGCTTCGCGCACGCGTTGCGCTCCGCTCTTCGGCAGGCGCCCAAGGTAATCCTGGTCGGCGAGCTCCGCGATCGCGAAACCATCGAGAGCGTGCTCGAAGCCGCCGAGACCGGCCATCTCGTGCTTTCCAGCCTCAACACCATGGACGCGTCGAAAACCGTCGACCGCATCGTCAGTTCGTTCTCGTCCGGCGAACAGCAAAGCGTGCGCGCGCGTTTCGCCAAATCATTCCGCTACATCGTCTGCCAGCGGCTCTTGCCCAAGGCCGATCGCAGCGGGCGAGTCCCGGTCGCAGAAATCCTGAAAGCCAATGCACGCACACGCGAGTGCATTGAAAAAGGCGAGCGCGAAGGGAAAACTTTGCTCGACGCGATCAAGGCAGGCGCGTCCGAAGGCATGCAACACTTCGACGGAGAAATCGCGCAACTAGTTCGCGACCGCGTAGTCGACCTCGAAACCGGCCTCTCCTACGCCAGCAACGCCACCGTATTAGGACAAGAACTGGTGAGATAGCCGGTTAGACAAATGAAAACGAGACTCCGCACGAAACTTTGTGCAGGAATTCTCAAGGAAAATCCACATCCAGCGCGTAAATATCTTGTGTGCTCACATCCCGTACAAAAAGCCGCGAGTCGTCGGGCGCCTGCCCGCTCCACGATCCCCATGTCCATGAAAAGCGGCGCAGCCCAAGGCTGAACAGCTTCTCGGGATCATGGCTTCCCACCTTGACCCGCAGGCAGAAGGGATTGTCTATCCCAAAGTTGTCATAGTAGACGTAGCGGCTATCCGACGACCAATACGGATAGTCAACGTTTGCATCCGCAAACCACTCCGACCACTTCTGCGTGCTGAAATCGTAGAGCATGAGCTTATGCGAGCCCTCGACGTTGGTGGCAGTCAGGTAACGGCCATCGGGAGACCAGCGCGGGGAAAAAAGTCCTTTGGAACCCGGGAAGGTGGAAGTCTTCCGTGTCTTCATATCCACGAGCTGAATATCGACAGTTGCCGTGTTCCTGGAGGAAATGCGTCCGAAGGCAAGTTGGGAGCCATCCGGCGACCAGGTAGCGTCAATCTCGCCAACGTTTTCCGCTAAAAGTTCCTCGGGCGCGCCTCCCTGCGCGGAAATCAGAAAAATCTTCCATGGCTTCCCTGCTTGGCCGGAAATGTAAGCGATTTGGCTTCCATCCGGAGACCAAACGGGGAGCGCGGCCGCCACGGGTGGAAAACTAAGTTGCAAGCGCTCGCTGCCGTCGACCCGGCTGCGCCACAGCGTGTCGGCGGGAGTGGCAACATAAGCCACCCACTTGCCATCGCGGGTGAAAGCCGCGTCGGTGGCCGAAATGCCGCCCAGGAAAGGAAGAAATTGTTTCGAGGCAGCATCGTAACGTACCAGTTCGGAGTGCGGCTGGATGCCCTGCACAAACAGCTTCTTGCCATCAAGGCTCGGCACGCCCGCGTGATATACGGTCGGGCCAGTCGTCAATTGCGTAGGAACAGCGGAAGCTTTGCGAAACAGCCCGACGGAGTCCGCGACCGCGAAAATCTCGTTGCTTTGGCCTTGGCCGCTTTCGAAGACGTAGTAGCGCCCATCCGGAGTCCAGCGGCCCCAGTTTTCCCGCGCCGGATTGTGCCAGCCCTTGAGCAGTTGATGCAGATTGGACCCGTCGGAGCGGACCTCCCACAGGGCGTCTGTGTTGGCCTGATCATGGACCGAAAATCGAATGCGGCTCCCATCGGGAGAGAACGCGGCGCCATAAGCGGGACCCGGGGCGGAGATGAAAAGATGCGCCCCTGTGCCGTCGGCGTTCGCCAGATACAAATCCGCTCCTTTAATGAATACGAGGCGCCTTCCATCGCGCGACCAGGCGCCGGAACTGCCCTCAACATCCCCCAGTCGCCGCGGTGAACCGGCCGGCAATGGCAGCGCCCACAAAGGCACAACTCTGTCGCCGGTCGACATCGAGCTGCCCACCAGCAGTTGGGAGTGGTCGGGTGAGATGTCATGGATATTCATGCTCTTGACGGGCGTCGAAATCGTCGACGTTTCCCCGCCCGTTGCTGAAACCTGCGCGAGTACCGTCCCTTCCGGCCGCCACTGCGTGGTATAGACCCGCGCACCATCGGTCAGCATATTTCCCATGCCGAAGCCATCATGCGTGATCTGTGTGATGCCCGTGACCTTGGGCGGACTTACCGGGAACAAAGCCCAGGCACCTGCGGCTGCCGCCAGTAATCCAGTCACCGCTGCCAGCGGCCAGAGCCAGCGTCGTCCGCTTCCTGAAGGCTTTGCGGCGGGCTCAACCGCGACACTCACTCTGCCCGAGGTGCTATCCCGCTTCAGCCGTTTCAAGTCTGCCCGGATCTCAGCCGCGCTCTGATAGCGGATCTCACGATCTTTTTCCAGAGCCTTGTCAATAATATGTTCGAGCCCCTGCGGAAGATCGGGGTTGAGGCGCTGCAGTGGCGCAGGCTCCTTGTGCAGGATGGAATCGAAGACCGCGGCCGTAGTATCTCCACGAAAGGGCAGCGTTCGGGTCGCCATCTCGTACAGCACGGCGCCGAAAGAGAAAACATCGGTGCGGGCGTCAAGTTCCTTGCCCAGCGTCTGCTCCGGAGACATATAAGCCACAGTGCCCAGAGTGCTGCCCGCACTGGTGAGGTGTGGATCGTCAGTACTGGCGACGGTAGCTCCATCCGGAGTCGCAGTCGCGCGCGTTTTCGCCAATCCAAAATCGAGAATCTTCGCGTGCCCACGCTCGGTTACGAACAGATTCGCAGGCTTGATGTCGCGATGAACAATTCCTTTAGCATGGGCCGCATCGAGACCGTCGGCAATTTCGATCGCGAGATCAAGTATCCGCTCCAACTCAATTCGCGGGCCCAGAATCACATCCCGGAGAGTCTTGCCCTCCAGATATTCCATCACCAGAAAGAGACGGCCTTGGTGCTCGCCAATCTCATAAATCGTGCAAATGTTTGGATGATTCAATGCCGAAGAAGCCCGCGCCTCGCGCCGGAAGCGCTCCAGCGCCTGCGCATCGTTCGCCAGCGCATCCGGAAGAAACTTGAGCGCGACGAAACGATTGAGCTGGATGTCCTCGGCCTGGTAGACCACACCCATCCCGCCGCCGCCGATTTTGCTCAGCACGCGATAATGCGAGACGGTTTGGCCAAGAATGGATGGAGAATCAGGCACGGCGCACATCTTAGCAGACGTGCGCCGAGGAAGTTGACATGAAAAAAGCCGGTAGGGCCTTAAACTGAGCCACTACCAAAAGGCCCCCGCACCGTGAAAGAGAGCGGCGCTTTCAGCGGCCTGCCCCGAGCGAAGTCGAACGGGCCGCGTAAGCGGCCCAAAAATTGAACCGGTTCCGCAGGGTGCGGAAAAAATTCAAAGATGCATGCGCCACCGTGGAAGAGCGGCGCTTCAGTTTCAACGCAGCGCAAGCGCCCAGGAATTGAACCGGTTTGGCAAGTGACGGAAAAGCTCAAAGATGCATGCGCGACCGTGGAAGAGCGGCGCTTCAGCGCCGCGTAAGGCCCACGAATCAACGCGGGCTTTAGCCCCAGTGGTCGTATTTTGCGTGCGCAAAGAGTTTTCCGCAGCCTGATTAGTCGCCGGGTCTATCATCTCTCCATGAGCGCACCGCGAGCCACGTCCCAAGTTCTGACTTTCGAAGAAGCACGACGCGTAGTCGAAGACCATGCTTCGCATCTGGATCCGGGCGCCAACGAAACCGTAAACTTGCTCCACGCCGCTGGACGCGTTCTCGCCGAGCCCATCAATGCCGACCGGGACATCCCTCCCTTTCCGCGATCGACGCGCGATGGCTATGCCGTGCGCGCCGCCGATCTGGCAACGCTACCGGCCAGGTTGAAAGTGATCGGAGAAATCAAAGCTGGGCCCAGTCAAATTCCATCGCCACTGAATCGCGGCGAAGCATATTCCATCATGACGGGCGCACCGGTGCCGCAAGGCGCCGACGCAGTCGTGATGGTCGAATACACATCGCAACAAACAGACGCAGTCGAAATAACAATAACAAAGGGCGTTGTTCCGGAAGAAAATATCGTCGCACAGGGAGCCGAGGCGAAACGCGGCAGCCTTCTGCTCGACCGAGGCGCGCGGCTCAACGAGTCGGTGATCGCACTCGCGGCATCAGTCGGCAAATCGCAGCTGAAAGTGTTCGTTCGTCCCCGCGTGGCCGTGCTCACCACAGGCGATGAGATCGTCGAGGTCGATGCCGAACCCGGCCCCACGCAGATTCATAATTCCAACACCTATTCGCTCGCGGCACAGATCCAGAAAGCCGGAGGCGAACCCGTGCTGTTGCCCATCGCTCCCGACGAACCGCGCCGCCTGCGCGAATTAATCGAAGAAGGATTGCAATCAGACTTGCTCATCATGACCGGCGGCGTCTCCATGGGTCGCTACGATTTGGTGGAGCAGGTCCTGGCAGAACTGCAAGCCGAGTTCTTCTTCACCGGAGCAAAAATCCAACCAGGAAGGCCGGTAGTATTCGGCCGAGTCAAGCGTGGCGCGGGCACTCTTGCCTGCGGGGCTTTAGCTCCAGCCGCTCTTTTGAACGCACACAAATATTTCTTCGGCCTACCCGGCAACCCAGTCTCAACCATGGTCACGTTCGAACTATTTGCCAGACCAATGTTAGAGGCGCTGTCAGGAATGTCCCCGCGCCAGCTCACCTTCCCGCATGCCCGTCTGAAATCCGACATTCGCGTCAAGACAGGATTGACGAGATTTCTCCCCGCAATTCTTTCCGGCAAGTACGCAGACTCATACGCCGAACCCGTGCCCTGGCAAGGTTCAGGCGACATCGCAGCCCGATCCCGCGCCAATTGCTACATAGTAGTCCCCCCAGATCGCGGCCATATCCCAGCCGGCGAATGGGTAGCAGTCATGCTGAGCTAACTCTATGTTGAGCTGACTGACCACTGACCACTGACCACTGACCACCACCACTGCTCTCCCATGTAAGATAGAACTTCCGCATGGCGAAAAAACTCTCCCACTACGACGATGCCGGCCACGCTCGCATGGTGAATGTCTCGAGCAAAGTCCCCACGCGGCGCGAAGCCGAAGCCAGCGCCTTCGTGCTCATGCCGAATTCCGTGCTGCAAGCACTGCCGAAAAATCCCAAAGGCGATCCGCTCGAAGTAGCGCGTCTCGCTGGAATCATGGCCGCCAAGCGCACAGCGGAGTTGATCCCGATGTGCCACGCCCTGCCGCTGTCGCACGTTGATGTCGACATGAGCGTATGCGAAAATGGCATCGCAATCACCACCAAAGTGAGCACCACCGCCGAAACCGGCGTAGAAATGGAAGCCCTGGTAGCCGCAGCAATCTCCGCCCTGACGATTTACGATATGACCAAGGCTCTCGACAAAGGAATCGAGATTCGCGACATCGTGCTGCAACGCAAGACCGGCGGCAAGAGCGGAGAGTACCGGCGCAAAAAGAAGTAACCTGTATCCACACGAATTACATGGCAAACGAAGTAAAACTCCTTCTTGTGGACGACAACCCGATGGTGTTGGGGATGCTGGAGCATGCTTTGGCGCCGTTTGCGCGGGTTATGGCTGCTGGTGATGCGGCGGATGCTTTGCTGAAGGCGGTCGATGATCCTCCGGAGCTGGTGGTTTGCGATTACCGGATGCCGGGGATGGATGGGCGGCAGCTGGTGGAGAAGCTGAAGTCGCGGCCGGCTACGGCTAATTTTTCGGCGATCCTGTTGGCCAGCCGGGCGGATATTGATGAGCGTCTATCTCCGCAGGATGCGGCGGACGACTACATTGCCAAACCTTTTTTTCTGAAGGAAGCTACGCGACGGATCAAGCGTACTGTTGACCGCATTGCTCTCGAGAAGATGGCGAAGACTGCGCCTTCCGACGGCGTGGTGCGCGGAAATCTTTCGCAGATGAATGTGATTGACCTGATGCAGTCGCTGGAGATGGGGCGCAAGAGTTGCCAGCTCAAGCTGAACAATGCCGGAGAGAAGTGCGAAGTGTTTTTTGCCGAGGGCCAGGTTAAGCACGCTACTTACGGATCACTGGTGGGAGATGAGGCTGTCTTCAAAGTGCTGCGCTGGACTGGCGGCAATTTTGAATTGAACTTCGAAGGCAAGACCGATCAGGAAACCACCAAGCTGAATACGCAGGGCCTGCTGATGGAGGGTTTGCGATTGCTTGACGAATCGCAACGCGATGCTGGTGGAGATATTCCTGAGGACAGCGTTGATAGTGCATCTGGCGCTGGCGGCAATGCTGATGCTGGCGTGAGCACGCCGAGTAGTGGCGGCAGTTCCGGCGGCGGGACGGGAGAGGAAGAAGATGATGTCCTCCTCGACAACTGAGGGCTTGGTGGTTTTCACGGCCGCAGTGGTCACGGTCAGCGATTCCTGCTCGCGCGGGGAACGCGCAGATATTTCTGGGCCGGCGGTGGTTGAGATATTGAAGAAGTCCGGCTTTGAGATTGTGCACACGCGAATCGTGCAGGACGATTCCATGCAGATTCAGAATGCGCTGGTGCATCTGGCGCTGGAAGTGCGCTTCATCGTGACCACGGGCGGGACGGGCATTGCGCCGCGCGATGTGACTCCGGAGGCGACGGAGGCGATTTGCGATCGACTGATTGACGGCGTGGGTGAGCGCATGCGGCTTGAGGGCGCAAAGAAAGCTCCGTTTGCCGCTTTGAGCCGGGGGGTCTGCGGCGTGCGGGAGAAAACTTTGATTCTGAATTTGCCGGGGAGTCCTGGCGGCGCGGTGGAGTCTTTGGAGGCTGTGCTGGAGTTAGTGCCTCATGCGCTGAATTTGCTGGATGGGAAGACGGAACATTGAGGATTTATGGCGGGAAAGACAGGATTGAGAACTAACGCGTCGACGAAGAAGTCGGAGCGCACAAACGGCAGTGGTGCTGACTGGGTCAAGTTGCGCCGCATGAGCGCGGCTCGCATCCGCAGCGGGATTTTGGCTGACCCTGACGCGCGTGCCACGGATGAAAACTTCTGGAAAAGCGCCAAGGTTGTAATGCCGGCGCGGTAAGGCGCGACTCCGAGTCGAATCCCCACTTCTCGCAAAGAACGCGAGAAATGGGGCACCCGGCTGTTGCTCTTCACTTCGCTTACTATAACTTCTGCCGCGTTCATACGAGTATCAGAGTGACGCCTGCAATGGAGGCCGGGGTTGCCGACCACGTTTGGACTGTTGGAGAGTTGTTTGCCTAGCAAACATTACTACGATGCATCCTCGGCGTTGATTACGTCATCAATATTCAAGTGTTTTGATGATAATCAAGCGTTGTTTAATAGTGCCGATGTTTGCATTTATGACGAAATACGACACTGATGTGCAACTTGTTGTCAATGTTAACTTGTACTATACTGTTGACAACCTGAATAGTTCTGGCTACTATGATTGATTTTTCAATCATTTACGCCATGAGATTGCCAAATCATCGACACAGTCCACTTTGGCAACATAATTGCTTAAGCCAGACAAAAAGAGGAGAGCCCATACAGGCGCTCTCCCAAAGTACAACAGGGTTGGATTGTTAATTCTTGCTGGCGGGAACCAGCATGAACCCATCACGACGTGCCTGATACTCGGGCACGAGGAAATGGTCGAGGCCGATCACCTTGGAATGAAAAAACAGACCATTCTCCAAGGGAACTGCCGAAACAGGGACAAGAGCTTCTGGGTTGTTTTCCATGAAGACTCCTTTCACGTTTGAGATTGCCCAGAGAGAGGCCGTGTACTACGGGCTCTCCAAGGACATTCTCGGGAGCCGATCTTGCTGGCACCTGAGAAATCATAAAAGTCGTAAAGTCGTTTGACAGGGGAACGTAAACTCGGGTAGGATACACACATCCCGACGAGACGCGACCGAGCCACCTACAAGTTATGCTTCACTGAGAGGGCCAGCTACTAACTGGCCTTTTCACATTTCGGGAACCAAAATCCCGAGCTACTCAGTGTGCAAAAGTCTATCACATCCGACCCCCGTTTTCATCCCACGAAAACAGAGAATCTTAGGTGTTTCAACTCAAATTATACCTGTTCTGTTAGATGGCTTGCCCGGTACCGAAGGTTCCAATTTGGATTCAAAGTTTCTTCACGAAAGCTCGGGGGGGTGGGCTCACGTTTGTGCGGCTATTGCCGCCCAGCAACGCACTATTAGGACACTACCGACTCGTATCTCGATGGGCTGGACCTGGCGCGCGGCGAGAAACTGAATCTGCTCTTCTACGTCGCTCTGTATTCCGTTTGCGCGGCGCTGAGGTCGGTAAGGCCGAATCGGAAGTCGATCGCTGGCCTGAACATCGATCTGCTTACGGACGAAGTCCTCCATGATTGTTACGGAAAGGTTTTGCTTCTCTACAAGGCTCTAGGCGGTGACGACAAAGTCGCGAAGGGTCCCGAACTAGTTCAAAGGGTAAAGGCGGATCTCGTTGGGAGTTTTGGCGGCCAGAAGAAAAAAACGAAGACGGGCCCCTAGCTCCGACCCAATTCGCCCTCCCAAGCAGAACCCATAAAGCGACTATACCGCAGGGGGCAGGGCTCACTCATGCTCGGTTTTGGCTTGAGTGGGGATGTTCGCATGTCACAGGCTTAGTCCGGCGCACGAGCTATTGTCGTAATGCCGCCGGCTGCGCGAAGAGAATTCCCTGAGGCGGCACGTAGGCGTTGGCGGTGCGGGGGTCCTTCGACTTCGGAACTGCTCCGCTTCGCGAGGCAGTTCCTTCGCTCAGGATGACAGGGTTCATCGGCGGGGGCTGTATTCTTTTGCCGCTTGCGGCTGAGCTTAGTCTATGGAAAACCGTAGCCAAATCCTGTCAATAGCTAAATAGTAAACGATTCTGGCTATGTGACGGCACGGAAAGGAAATATAAAGTTGGGAAATGTGACGGTTTACCCTATAGCGGGATGATATAATATAATTATAGAGTCGAGAAATCGACAAGAAGGCGTAGCCCACGGGCTGCGCCTTTTGTGTTTCTGGGCGATTTCAGGGCGACTTGGCAGCAGGAACAGCAGGTCCCTCCACCCGCTACTCCTTCCCTTCGGGAAGGAGTAGCTCCGGTCGGGATGACAATGACTAATTAGATGAACAACATGACGTTGCGTATTGGGAGAAGCCTATGAGGCGGCACGGTAAGAGAGTGTTTGCGAATTTCAAGCAGCGGGGCGAGTGGGTGGAGTTGTTGTTTATGACGGTGGCTGCGGGGTTGGGTTTTACGGTGGCGAAGCCTTTTGGGGATTCGGCTCGCTACGATGTGATCGTGGAGCACTTGGGGCGGTTCCTGAGGATACAGGTGAAATCCACGGAGCTGTGGACGGGTAGCAGCTATGTGTGCCAGTTGAATATGTGTGGGCGACTGTACACGGCGGAGGACATTGACTACTTTGCCGTCTACGTTTTGCCTTTGGATTTGTGGTATATCTTTCCGGCGCGGACGCTGGCGGGGTTGAGCAACGTGGTGCTTTCGCCGCATCGCAAGGGACATAAGTATGAGCGGTACATGGAAAACTGGTGGCTGCTGACCAGGAAGCACGTGCGGCGGGGAGCCAGGACTGTGGTGCCTTCGGGGGATGAGTGGAGGGATGCGACCGACCAGTTGAGTGCGCGGATTGTGGAGAGGTTGCGGATGGTGGGTACGCGGGTGCGATAGTCAGAGTCAAAGTCAAAATCTAAAGTCAAAGGCGACGGACAGGGGTGTCCGTCCCACAAGTGTCGTTGCCGCCCACGGGGACAGCAGGTTCCTCACCGGGCTCTTCGCCCGGTTCGGAATGACATCCCTATTTTTATTGTGCCTTCTTCTTTGATTCCCTTTAGCGGCTGGCTAGGCCGCCGGTGGTTTCGCCGCCGTCCAGGGTGTAGACGTGGCCGGTGGCGTAGGCCGCGTCGTCGGAGGCGAGGAAGGCGAACAGGGCTGCTATTTCTTCGGGCTTGGCGTGGCGGCCTAGCGGGATCTTTCGGTTTACTTCTTCTAACATCGCGTCGGTGTATTCGGCTCGCTGCATGGGAGTTAGTACATAGCCGGGAGCTATAGCGCAGACACGGACTTTGGGGGCTAGTTCGAGGGCCATGGATTTGGTCAGCTCGATTACTCCGGCTTTCGTCGCGTTGTAATCGGCGTAGTGGGGATAGCCCATGATGCCGTTGGTGGAGGCGGTTTGGAGAATGACTCCGGCGCCGCGCTCGGCGGTGTAGTTCTCGACCATGTGGCGGGCGGCGGTTTGAGCTACGTGGAAGACTCCGGTGAGGTTGACGGCGATTATTTTGTCCCAGTCTTCGGGAGTGATGTCGAGGAAGTTGTGGCGGATGCTGATGCCGGCGTTGTTGATCAGGACATCGACTGCTCCCATGGCGCGGATGGCTTGGGCGAAGGCGGCTTCGACCTGAGGGCGGTTGGTTACGTCGGCGAGTATAGCTTCGGAGATTTTTGGGAACTGGTGGCGGGTTGCGTCGCAGGCTTTTGCGTCGCGGTCGAGGATGCAGACTTGGGAGCCTTCGTCCAGGAATCTGACGGCTGTGGCTGCGCCTATGCCGCTGGCGCCTCCGGTGATCAGGACTCGTTTGTGCTTCAGACCTTGCATGCGGTTCTCAACTCCTGCGACGCGATGATCAGATCGGACACAACGAAGCTCCTGAATTACTGAATTCTATTTGATCGAATCTCATCTTAATCTTGTGACTGAGATAAGTGTAGACAGTCGTGTTCATAACGATCCGCCGGAGAAGGGCGATTCGAGAGCGCGCGAGGCGGCGGAGATACGGCCGGCCCACGTTTGGCTGATGGCCTTTAGCGTGGGCGCGATTGTCGCGAACATTTATTACATCCAGCCACTGCTATCGACGATTGCGACGGCGTTTCGCATTTCGGTGCCGCAGGTGGGAATTGTTGCGATGCTGACGCAGTTCGGCGCGGCGTTGGGAATGCTATTTTTTGTTCCGCTGGGCGACACGAAGGAGCGACGCCGGCTGATTGTTAGCCTGCTGCTGGCGGAGAGCCTGTGCCTGGCGCTGATGGCGAGCGCGCAGAATTTTGTGTGGCTGGCGCTGGCCAGCTTTGGCATAGGGATTACGACGGCTACGGTGCATGTGATTGTGCCTTTCGCGACCCACCTCGCGTCTGCGGCGCGGCGGGGAGCGACGGTGGGCGCGATCCTTGGCGGATTATTGTTAGGGATCCTGCTGGCGCGAACCTTCAGCGGACTTTTGGGCGCGTGGGTGGGATGGCGCGCGATTTATTGGCTGGCTTCGGCGCTGATGCTGTTGCTTGCGGTGTTGATCCGCACAGGTTTGCCGGTGAGCAAGCCGGAACTCAAACTCTCGTGGCCGAGTTTGATGCGTTCGACGGTGGTGCTGATCCGGAATGAGCCGGTGCTCAGAGAGGCGGCTACGTTGGGCGCGATATTTTTTTGTGCGTTCAATGCGTTCTGGACGACGTTGGTGTTTTTTCTGGAGACTCCGCCGTATCACTATGGAAGCGCAGTGGCGGGACTGTTCGGGCTGGTGGGGGCTGTGGGCGCGGTTTTCGCACCTTTTATCGGACGCATGGCGGATCGTTATGGGGCGAGGCGGAATATTCTTATCTCGCTGATTGTGACGCTTTTTTCTTTTGTTGTTCTTTATTTTGTTGGAAAGCACATGAGCGGGCTGATTGCGGGCGTGGCGTTGCTCGATATCGGCGTGCAGAGCGGGCATGTATCGAATCAGACACGAATCTATGGCCTGCAGCCTGAGGCTCGAAGCCGCATGAACATGGTTTACATGGTTTGCTATTTCAGTGCGGGAGCCGTGGGATCGTATGCCGGGTCGGTGCTATGGCATCGTTTTGGGTGGGCCGGAGTTTGCGGACTGGGATGCGTGCTTTTATTGGTTGGATGCGGCGTGTATTTTTTGTCGGGGTGGAAGGATGGGGCCCCGGAGCCTTGAGCCGGGATCGTGACGATTGCTGTTCGATGGGTGCGGAGCTCTGAGCAGCATGGGTGGCGGCGCAGGCGGACAGCGGGTTCCTCGTCGCTTCGCTCCTCGGAATGACAAGCCGGAATGACAAGCCGGAATGACAAGACTGATTAACCGGCGCCCTTCAAGACAAAATCCTAGATGGGTTTGCCGCGGAAGAAATAGATTAGTTCGATGATCAGGATTATCACGACCATTAATTCCAGGACGAAGGCTCGGCTTTGGTTGAATTCGTCGACCATGAAGCGGTAGAGCTCTTCAGAGGTTTGCAGTTTTTGTTGGACGAGGTCTTTGTAGTCGGGGACACCGACTTTTTGCGCGGCTAGCTTATAGAGGCGGGCGGAGAACATGTCGCTGAGGAATTTGATGGCGTTGTCGGCGCGCTCGGTGAGTTCGCTTACGTCGAGCAGGACGGTGTGAAGTTTTGAGGCGGCGCGGGCGGTGCGCCAGCGGAACCAGAAGCCGTGGCCTCCGCGATCGAGGAAGTCATAGACGCCTTCGAGTTGTATGGTTAGGAGTTCGTCGTAGTGGCGGAACTCTAAGAGCTGCGAGTTGGCGTACTGCAGGAGCTGGATGGCGGTCTCGGCGCCAAGGGGAGTGTCGTAGATGAAGGCGGCGTTCCATCCGATGACGGCGAGGTCGTTAGGGTAGTACGAGATGCGGGATTGAAGGATCTCCTGACGCTCGCCGTCGGAGAGCGGCTGATTTTCTCCGCGCACTACTTGCGAGATTACGTCGCCGCGAGATGCTAATAGATCGGTGGCTGAGGGCGAGCCGGCAATCTCACGCAGGTGGAAGATGAAATAGTCTTCCTTCAGCCACTCTGCGGTGTAAGGCTTGACCAGGGCTGGAGCGGCTCGCTCTAGTTTTTCTTTGACGATGCGGGTGGCGAGGCTTTCGAAGTTGGTGTCCCAAACCCAGCGGCTAGAGAGTTGGACCAGCTTGTCCCAGTCGCCGGAGAACGGGAGCTCGAAGATCACGCTGACTACGCCGTAATCGAAATACCTGATGTCGCCTTGGAGTCGCTCGCCACTTTCAAGAATCAGCGGCTCGAGGGCTTCTTCGACTGGCGGGCGCTGGTAGCGGACGTAGCCGGGAGCGAGATGCCGGAAGCTGGCGTCGGCGGTGCGGGCGCCGAAAATTTGGCGGAGTTGGTCGAGGCGAATTTCTTCGCAGACGTCGAACTGGATCAGGACCAGGACTGAGCCGCAGAGTGGCGCGTCCTGGGTCTTGACTGCTACCAGGGTGGGCAGGGCTTCGGCGGGGACCTTGCCCATTGCTGGCTGCGGCGATGGCTCCAGAAGCGTGTTCTTTTCAGTTTCCATAACGTTCAGTTTCGATCACGTTTATTTCGATCAGTGCGGAGGCGCTATGTGCTGCGATGAAACGAAAATGCCCCGCGCTTACAAGGCTTAAGCGCTGTGCGTTCATTCTCTACTATTGTCCCAGAAAATTGTAAGGATGGGCAGGAGGCTGGTAAGTAATTGATTTGCAATGGTTTGTCTGGATATCGACACAAAGGGAATTAACGGGCATCCGGGGGAGGGGAATGATAATATGTGTACATTGAGTACACAATTATGAGTACGGTTAGAATTGGCATCCGTGAATTCCGCGAAAAACTAGCGGGCTATCTTGAGTCCGATCAGCCCTTGGCGATCACTCGTCATGGTGAAACGCTCGGCTTTTATATTCCTGCGCAGAAGCGCAGCCGGACTGCGGAGCTGGACGCCATGCGCGCCGCCGCTAAAGATCTGGATGAGATGATCGCGTCGTGGGGAGCAAAGGAAGAGGAACTGATGGAGGAGTACAGACGGATACGCCGGTCTGCCCGCGAGAAAAAGCGAAATGCCAAGCAAAGCGCTGGTGGTTGACGCCAACATCCTCGTGCGTGCCGTTCTCGGGAAGCGCGCACGCGAAGTGATCGAGACGCACGCGGAAGACGTTTTGTTCTTTGTTCCCGAATCCGCATTCGCCGAAGCCGAAGAGCACTTGACGGCTCTTGTGGTCAAGCACGGGGGCGATCCCGAGAAAGCGCTCATCCTTTTGCGATCTCTGGGCCGTTTGGTGGAATTGATTGGCGACGAGGTGTATGGCGAGTTCGAAAAAGAAGCGCGAGAACGGCTGGCGCGGCGGGACCCAGAAGATTGGCCCATACTAGCCTGTGCGCTCGCGCTTCGGTGTCCTATCTGGACAGAAGACACCGATTTCTTCGGCTGCGGTGTAGCCACATGGACTTCCGACCGGCTGCGCATGTTCCTGCGCGATTGAACCGCGACTAATCTGTAATTATTTTCTCCTAGAAAGTCCCCATAATAGCGCCCCGCCCGCTGCGATGGCCGCTAATCCCAAGCCCGCGCGCTTCATGGACTGGAAGACTTCGGCTTCGCGCTGGCTGGTGCGGGCTGACTCGGGGTGTGGGCGAGAGTCTGGCACGGCTTCGCCGTTCAGTGCTATCTGAAGTACTTCGGCGAGGTGCAGGGCGTGGCGCGGCGAACATTGGGCGATTTGTTCGCGGCAACTGAAGCCGTCGGCGATGATGAGCCAGTCTGGCGGTGCTTGGCGAACTGCGGGGAGGAGTTCTAATTCTCCGATGGCGATCGAGATGTCGTACTTGTCGCGTTCGAAGCCGAAGGAGCCGGCCATGCCGCAGCAGCCGGGTGCGGGGCTTTGGAAGTCCACGCCTAAGCGGCGCAGGACCGCCTCTTCGGCTGTCATCTTCATTAGCGATTTGTGATGGCAGTGGCCGTGGAGGAGTGCTTTGCGGTTGAGTTGGGGCAGCGGAAGATTCTTTGCTTTGGTTTCAAGGAATTCGCTTAGCAGGAACGTCTGGCGCGAGAGAGCTTGCGCGCGTTCATCGTGCGGAAAAAGATTTACTAGCTCGTCACGGAAGACGGCTACGCAACTGGGTTCGAGTCCGACTATCGGAATACCGGCTTCGATTTCGGGCGAGAGTTCGTCGAGGATCTGAAGCAGAAGAGATTGCGCGCGGTCCAGCATGCCGTGGTCGTAGAGCGGGCGTCCGCAGCAGAGATTGGCTTTAGGCACGATGACACGGAAGCCTGCGGCTTCGAGGACTTCGACGGTGGCTTTGGCCGTGTTGGGATGGAAATAATTGTTGAAGGTGTCGGGCCAGAGAAGAACGCAAGGCGCAGCCCCTGAAGGGGCGGTCGATTGCGAAGAGCCTGCGGTATCGCTAAAGCGATACCCTGATACGAACCTTCTTGCTCGCGTGCGTTCAAACCACGCTTTGAAAGTTTCTGGAGCGAAGGCTGGTATGGAGCGCTGCTGCGGGATTCCGGCGACGAGCTTGGAGAGGTCGCGCAGGAATGGGAGTTGCGTCGTTAGGTTAATCAGGCCGGGCGCGTGCGCTGCTACGCGCGCCCACAGATCGATGTTGCCGAAGGCATAGGCGCTGAGCGGGCGAACGCGACCTTCGTAGTAGTGGGAAAGAAATTCGGATTTATAGGTGGCTACGTCGACGCCGACGGGGCAATCGCTTTTGCATCCTTTGCAGGCGAGGCAGAGGTCAAGCGAGTTTTTTACTTCTTCGCTGCGCCATCCGTCGCGGATCATTTCATCGCTTCGACCTTCACCTTGGGTCATCTCCCAGAGCAGGTGGGCGCGGCCGCGCGTCGAGTGTTCTTCTTCGTGCGTGACGCGCCAACTGGGGCACATCACGCCGCCTTCTTCGCGTCGGCACTTACCGACGCCGACGCAACGCAGCGTCGCCTGCGCCAGGCTGCCGTGATCGTCGGTGAATTGAAAATTAGTTTTCGGTTCCCACGGAGAATACGTTGCGCCGAGGCGGAGATTTTCATCGAGCTTGTAGGGCGGCTTTCCCGGTAAACCAATCAGCTTGCCGGGATTCATCTTCCATTCGGGATCCCATACGGACTTGAACTCACGGAAAGCCTGAATGAGTTCAGGGCCAAACATTTTCGGAAGCAACTCTGCGCGCGCCTGACCGTCGCCGTGCTCACCCGAGATGGAGCCGCCATAGCTGACTACGAGGTCGGCGGCCTCTTCCATAAACTTGCGGAATTTCGCGATGCCGTCTTTCGATTGCAGATCGAAGTTGATGCGAGTGTGCACGCAGCCGTGGCCGAAGTGCCCGTAGAGCGAGCCCTTGTAGCCGTAGGCGGCAAACATTTTGCGCAAGTCGCGCAGGTAGCCGCCGAGTTTTTCGGGAGCGACGGCGGCGTCTTCCCAGCCTTCCCAGTTGAGCGGCTCGCCGGGCACGTGCGAAGTGGCGCCCAGAGCCGATTCCCGGACTTCCCAAACGCGCTTGGCGTGCTGCTTGTTGGTGTAGAGACGCATGTTGGGAGGATTCGCACTGAGGCTTAGCGACTGCATCAGAGCGCGAGCTTGCGACTCGGCTTCCGGCGCTGTGTCAGCGCCGAACTCGACCATGAGCCATCCGGCGCCTTCGGGCAAGAGCACGAGACCTTCGGAGTTGATACCTTTTGCCCGCGTGTAGCCGACGAGAAGATCGTCGAAACCTTCGAGGCCGATGGGCTTGTGCTCCATGACTTCGGGAACGTGGTCGGCGCACTGATAGATGTCGGGATAGCCGACGACCAGGAGCACGCGCTCGGGTGGGCTTTCGACAAGGCGGACTGTGGCTTCGAGAATGGTGACGCACGTACCTTCAGAGCCGACCAGCGCTCGGGCGACGTTGAATCCATTCTCAGGCAAGAGGTGGTTCAGGTTGTAGCCGGAGACGCGGCGCGGAATTTTGGGAAAGCGCTGGCGGACTTGATCGCCGTAGGCGGCTGCGATGGATTTCAGTTTTGTGTAGATTTCGGCGCGGCGTCCGCCGGCTGCGCAGATGTTTTCAAGTTCGGCGCTCGACGTGGCGCCTACTTTCATGCGGACGCCATCGTAGGTGAGGACTTCGAGCGCCTCGATGTTGTCATCAGTTTTGCCAGCCATTACGGAATGAACGCCGCAGGAGTTGTTACCGATCATGCCGCCGAGAGTACAGCGATCGTGCGTGGCGGGATCGGGCGCGAAGGTGAGGTGGTGTTTTTCGGCGGCGGCGCGCAAGGTGTCGAGCACGACTCCAGGTTGCACGCGGGCGATGCGGCGGGCAGGATCGATTTCGAGAATCCTCGCCATGTATCTGGAAAAGTCGAGGATGACAGCGACGTTGCAACATTGGCCGGCGAGCGAGGTGCCGCCGCCGCGGCAGAGAAGCGGCGCTCCGAATTCGCGGCAGAGCGCGACCGTGGCCATGACATCTTCGGCGTCGCGCGGAAATACCACGCCGATCGGGACTTGGCGGTAGTTGCTGCCGTCGGTCGAGTAGAGTGCGCGCGTGCTGCGGTCGAAGCGGACATTTTCTCGAGAGCCGTATCGAGAGCGGTCGCGGAGCTTCGCACGCAAAGCCTCGGCCAGTCCGGCGGAATTTACTTGAGCGGACTTCGAGGCTTGCGCAAGTTCGGTGAAGGGATTGGGCATGCGGTGCAGCCTCGGAATTTCAATTCGAGGGCGAACTTGCCGCGTCAGCCTTCTTCACATTGGCGACCACGATCTGTGTCTTGCCGTTTTCCTCTTTGGCAGTGATGGTGACCATATTATTTTTGTCGTTGGAGATAATGGTGCACTGATCCGACTGGGTGCTCATCACCATCGCATTCGGAAACTTGGGCTTGTAGAAGCTGCAAACTTTGTCGGCCGAATCGGTGGTTTCAAAGTGCAGCGATACAGTGCGAACGCCGCCGAAGGAGGCTGAGGCCGAGCCTTCCTTCATGGCCTGCGCCCCGGGATAGGGATCGACTCCCAGATCGTGAGCGGCCGCCTGCGGATCGTTGGAGGACTCGACGGTTCCGAAGGGAGTCTCCACTTTCACGTTCTCGCCGTTCTGGCGAACGTGCGTGTGACGAGCGACGCGCCAGGCGAAGAATCCGAGCGAAGCTATGCCGAGAATTCCGACCAGGATGATGACACCGACCACGATGAGAATGGCCTTGAGAGCGCCGCCTCCGCCCGAAGTTGGTGCTGGCGCGGAAGCGGAAGCAACTGGAGTCGCAGAGCGAGCAGGGGTCGCGGGTGTAACCGCCGGGGCCGGCGCCGAAGTGAGCACGGCTGCTCCGCATTTGCTACAGAACCGGGTTCCGGGATCGATGCTGGTACCGCACGAATTGCAGAACGCCATAGGTCACCTCGTTAGCACTTAAATATGTTCGCGCGAGTATAGCGCAGATTGAGCGGGAAACGGAGAGGGATTGCCAGCGCGAAGCGGGGAGCGATGAAGGTTGCTTTGCCATACCGGCGCGGCGGGCGAAGACGCCCGCCTGAAAGTTGCCGGAACGGCGGCGCTACTCTAGCTCCAGGGTCTGGTGGCGTAGTCGGTCATGGTTAGCCCGAGCAGCAGGAGCAGGAAGAAGAGAGCGGCGATGACGACGAGCTTGGTCAGTTTCTCGCTGGCGTGCCAGACATGCATGAAGAAGAGAGCGACCAGGGTGGCTTTGAGGGTGGCAATGCCGAGAGCGACGGCGGCGTTGAAGGAGCCGAGCTCGATGAAGGCGGCTTTATAAGTGATATAGGTGCAGATGAGGAGCGCGGCCCAGATGCTGAAATACATTTTCAGCGGCGATTTGGCGTGGGCGGAATTTGAATGTTCTGACATAAAGAGCCTCAGAGATAAAACGTTACGGATGCCGGTCGATCAGGTAGAGCAAGGGGAACAGGTAAATCCAGACGATATCGACGAAGTGCCAGTAGAGGCCGCCGATTTCGACTGGCGTGTGCCACTCAGGAGTGAAGCGGCCCTTCCAGGCCATGATTAAGAGCCAGAGAAAAATCCCCAGGCCGATGATCATGTGGAGCGCGTGCAGGCCTGTCATTACAAAGTAGAGAGAAAAGAATATTTGCGCGTGGTGCGGATTGGCGTATTGATCCGGATGTCCGGGGACTTGCACCTTATCGAAGCTGAACGATGCGCCGGGGACGTGGTGCTCAACGAATTTTTCGCGGTACTCGATGCCTTTGATGCCGAGGAAGGCCATGCCCAGGAGCATGGTGAGGATGAGGCTCACGATTAGCAGTGTGCGGCGAGCAGTTTGCGCGGCCCAGACGGCGAGAACGACGGTCAAACTGCTGCAGATGAGGACGGCGGTGTTGGTGGCGCCGAGGGTGGCGTCGATCGACTTGCTGGCGGCGGCGAAATCCGGAAAATACCAATGGCGGTACACCAGATAGGCGCAGAACAGGCCGCCGAAGAACATGACTTCGGTTGCGAGGAAGACCCACATGCCCAGGCTGGCGGAATCGCGCTGCTGCTGCGCGTCGGCGAAGTGGTGCAGGAGTTCCGGATGGTGCTCGTCTTCGTGGTGAAGGCCGATTACGGTGCTATCGGGCAACGGGAACCTCCTCTTTGTGAGGCGCGCCTTTGTCCGGTGAATCCAGTTCGTCGTAGTTGTAGGCTTCCCAGGTTACGACTGGCTCTTCGTCGAAGTTGAAAGTCGGCGGAGGCGACGGCGTTTTCCATTCGAGTCCGGCGGCATTCCACGGATTGTCGGGCGCTGGCTTGCCATAGCGCATCGACCACAAGAAATAAACCATGGGCAACAGATAGCCGACGCCGAGGACCGTCGCGCCGGCGGTCGACAGCACATTCAAAATCTGGAACTCGGGCATGTGGCTGTAATCGTAATAACGCCGCGGCATGCCCATGTAGCCGAGCAGGAATTGCGGGAAGAAAGTGAGATTGAATCCGATGAAAACAATTAGCGCGGCGAGGCGCGCCCAGCCTTCGGGATAAAGCTTGCCGGAAATCTTGGGCCACCAGAAATGCATTCCTCCGAGGTAGCCCATGACGGCGCCTCCGACCATGATGTAGTGAAAGTGGGCGACGACGAAGTAAGTGTCTGTGACGTGGACGTTGATGCCCAGAGCCGAGAGGAATAATCCGGTGAGGCCGCCGATGGTGAAAAGTCCGAGGAAACCAAAGGCGTAGAGCATGGGTGCGTCGTAATGGATCGAACCTTTGTAGAGAGTAGCCGTCCAGTTAAAAACTTTGATGGCTGAGGGAACGGCGACGGCGTAGCTCAACAAAGAAAAGACCAGGGCAGCGTAGACCGACATTCCGGCTACGAACATGTGATGCGCCCAGACCAGGAAGCCGAAGACGGCGATCGCGATCGACGAGAACGCCACAAAGCTGTAGCCGAAGATGCGCTTGCGCGAGAAGCAGGCGATGATCTCGGTGACCACGCCCATCGACGGCAGAATCATGATGTAGACGGCGGGATGCGAATAGAACCAGAACAAATGCTGGAAGAGGAGCGGATCGCCGCCGAGTTTAGGATCGAAGATGCCGAGATGCAGAGCGCGTTCGGCTGCGACCAGCACGATGGTGACGGCGACGACCGGAGTGCCGAGAAGTTGAATAATGCTGGTGGCGTAGTGAGCCCAAATGAACAAAGGCAGGCGCGACCAGGTCATTCCTGGGGCGCGCATGCGATGAATGGTGACGACGAAATTCAGGCCGGTGAGGATGGAAGAGAATCCGGCGACGAAGATTGCAAGTCCGGCTTCAACGATTTTTGTGTTGGTGAAGTTGGTGCTGAAGGGAGCGTAGAAAGTCCAACCGGTGTCGACGCCGCCGGTCAGCATGCAGTGCAACATCATCACGCCGCCGATGATGTAGAGATACCAGCTCAGCAGGTTGATGCGGGGGAACGCGAGATCTTTCGCGCCGATCATCATGGGCACGAGAAAGTTGCCGAGCACGGCGGGGATGGAAGGAATCAGGAAAAAGAAAACCATGACCATGCCATGCATGGTGAAGAGCTTGTTATAAGTATCGGCCTGCACCAGGTCGCCCGCGGGCGTGAGCAACTCGAGGCGGATCAGCAGCGCGAAAAAGCCTCCGATGAAAAAGAAGAACGTGATCGACAGGAGATACAGAAGCGCGATGCGTTTGTGGTCAGTGGTGAGCAGCCAGGACCACACTCCGTACTTTGCGTTCAGGTAGTTCTCGCGTTCAACGGGTGGAGCGATCGCAGGTTGAGGCATCGCGGGTTGAGGGATCGGGTTCGGCATACTTATTGCACCTGACTTCCATTTGCTAGGGCATTTGTTTGCGCATTTTCTTGCGCTGGAGGCGCGGCCGCGCTGGCGCTGGCTTTGGCGGCCTCACCCTTGGCTGCGGCGATCGACTTGATGTAGGCGACCAGCGCATTTACCTGCTCTTCGGTGACCAACCCCTGGAACGTCGGCATGATGGGCTGGAATCCCTTTAGTCGTTTCGCCCCCGGATCGAGAATGCACTCGCGGAGATAGTTCTCGTCGGCGGTGACGGTGCGGCCATCCTCAAGTTGAACCGGCTTGCCGAAGACTCCGTGCAGGTTGGGGCCGCGTCCCTGAATATCCGTTCGGTGACACGTCGAGCAGCCGAGTTCAGCGAAAATCTTTTCGCCCGTCGCGGAGAGTGGGCCGGTCGAACCACCGTTCATCCAGGTTTCGTACTGAGCCGGTTCCATGACCACGATGTCGCCGACCATACCGGAGTGCTGTGTGCCGCAATACTCCGCGCAGAAAAGATGGTAAGTGCCGGGCTTGGTGGCGCGGAACCACTCGACGGTATAGCGGCCGGGCAGCACGTCCTGCTTGATGCGGAAGGCGGGGATGTAGAAGCTGTGGATCACATCCTGCGAGGTCATGATCATTTTGACGTCGCGTCCGACGGGGACGTGCAGTTGGTTGATCTCGCGCTGGCCTTCGGCGTGTTCGATCTTCCACATCCATTGCTTCGCGACGACATACACTTCGGTGGCGTCGGCGGGCGGAGTGCGTTCTTTGAAGTAGACCAGAGCGCCCCAGGCGAAGATGACCATGAAAATGAGGAAGGGGATTGTGCTCCATGTGATTTCGAGAGCGTGAGAGCCGTCGATCTGGACGGCGGGAACGCCTGGGCGGTAGCGGAAGCGCGCGGCGAAGTAGACGAGGCAGATGAAGATCAGCAGCGTCATCATCCCGGTGACGATGAGCAGAAAAATGTAGAGGGCGTCCACGCTGCGCGCGATCGTGGAAGCCTGCACCGGCCATAATGGAAAATTATTCAGCATGTCCGTCGTTGGTCGTTAGTCGTTGGGCCTTGGTCGTTCGCCATTTCGCCGCCTTATCTTGTCCTCGCTCCGCTTGGTAATGTTCGCCTCGGCACGGAAAGATCGAGCCGCCACAGTATGAAAAGAAAAATTCCCATGATCAGAATCGTCACTGCCGCGGCGAGCCGCAGAATGTTCGCGACCATCGCGCCATATTTTCCAGTCTCAGGATCATAGTGATAGCAATAGAGCAGCACTGCATCGACCGCGTTGCCGATCTTGCCCTGCGAAGCCTCCACCAGTCCCATGCGCAAATCTTTCGGCGGAAAATCCACGCCGTAGAAGTAGCGCGAGATGCGGCCTTGCGGCGTGAGCACCATGATGGCCGTGGCATGCGCATACTGATTGCTCTTTGCGTCGTACTGATACTGGAAGCCGACAACTTTGGTGAGCGCGTTGATCGAGTCCGGCTGGCCGGTGAGAAAATGCCAGCCAGCGGCGGCATTGGCGCGGCCGTAGCGCCCGACGTAGTCCTTCTTCTTAGCCGCAGCCATTTCTGGAGTCTCGCGCGGATCGAAACTCACGGTGATCACGTCGAATTCATTGCCCACGTCAAACTTCACCAGGCGCATGGCGCTCGAGAGCCCGGCCAGAGCCTCGCCGCACAACATGGTGCAGTTGTAGTAAACGAGGTTGAGAATGAGCGGCTTGCGGCCGAAGTAATCTCCGAGCTTAACGGTCTTGCCGGCGTCGTCGCGGAAGATAAGATCGGGCGGCACCTGCGCGTCGAGATGTTGTTCGATGCCGACGTTCTCCAATCTCGGAGGCCGCGTGTTCGCTGGAGGAGACATTACGCCGTTGTTCATCTGTCCCCAGGCAGAAGTTGCCAGCAGTACGAATGCGAGCAACGTGCTCTTGGCGGAGATCGAATTGTTCTGCCTGTGGATCACTTCTTTTCATCCTTCTTGTTTGCGTCATCGCCGGCCGCTGCCTGAGGGCGCACGGGCAGCCCTCGCTCCACGAGCAATTCCATGGCGCGATCGATGGGGATATGCACCGTGCCGGCTTTTTCGTCGACCCATCCGTAGCTGTAGAGTTCGTTGTCTTCGTTGATGATGATTCCGTTGAGTTGACCGCGCTCGTCTTCCTCCAGTTTGGGGTTAGGGAAAGCGCTCTGCGGGTATCCGGGAGCGATGTGGCGCGTGTCGGAGGGAACATTTGTTATCAGAGGGTTCACCGGAGGCTGCGACGCCTTTTCGCGGTGGTCGAGATATACGAAGATCCCTCTGAGAACGCCCATACAGATCGCTGTGCCGACGAGAATCGTCAGCAGGAAATAAAGAATGCTGGAGGTCTGCAGATCCTGGCGCTCGTAGCCGCCGTGCCCTGCCGGGGTCTCGTGTTTGATTTCGTCGGTCATTTCTAAATTCTAGATATCAGTTACGCGTGCGCATCATGTGCCGGCTGCAAAACTTCATGGGCATCGGTGTCATAGGCCGGCAGAAGCGGCAGCGAAGCCAGGTTGCGGAAAAAATACCAAAGCCAGATACCGCCGATGGCGATCGGCACCACAACATCGGCCACAGTTATGGCGAGAGTCTTTGAGAACGTTGGCTCGATGATCCATAGCAAGTCGAGATAGCCCATGAACAAAAGCAAGACCGCGACCCAGACTAGCTTGCGAATGTTGCGCTTGAAGGGGCGCGAAAGCAGCATGGCGAAAGGAATTACGAAATGGAACAGCACCAGGATCATGCCGATGTAACCCCAGCCGCCGTTCAATCGCCTCATGTAAAAAGTGATTTCCGCGGGCAGGTTCCCGGCCCAGATGATCAGCCACTGCGAGAAATTGAAATACGCCCAGACCATGATGAAAGCCAGCATCCACTTGCCGTGGTCGTGGACGAAATCGGGCTTCAACATTTCAGACATGGGCTTGTAGTCGAAGAGAATGCGCTCGACGACCACCGCGAAGCACATCGCCGACAGCACTTCGCCGATGAGGATGATCAGTCCGAAAATGGTCGAGATCCAGCTGGGATCGAGCGACATAATCCAGTCGATGGCGGCGAAAGAAATGGTGAATCCGTAGAGGATGAGGCCGGGGCCGCTGACTGCCTTGAAACGTCCGCTGTTATCGGGGGCATTGGGACTATCAGTCTGCATCGACCATTTCGATAGCAGGAACGAGAGAACATTCCAGACCGCGAAATAAAATATGGCGCGGATGATGAAGCCGTTCACCGTCAGGTAAGTCTGCGTGATTTGTACGAGGTGTTCGCGGAGATGCTTGTCTTCAATATTGCCGAGCGGCTGCGCCCAGATGTAGAGCCTGTGGATTCCAAAGAACATAGGGATGAAAAGCGCAAATAGGAGGGGCAGCGTGCGCATGGCTGCGCCCAAGATGCGGCGGATAACGGTACCCCAACCACCTCCGGTGAGATGGCGAATCATGAGGATCGCCATAGAACCGAGGGCGACGCCGAGCCAGCACATGAAGCCGAGCAGGTACGCGCGATAGAACTCGTCCGGATGGATGAACGCCAGGACTACGGCGATCACAGCGAAGACGCCGCCGATCACGAGCGAGCGCTGCGAAATTTTCTTTACGACTTCGGGCGCCGTTAGATCGAGATTTATTTTCGCCACGGCGCTCATTTCTTTTCTTCTTTCGGAACTTCTTTCGGAACTTCGGATTGCGAACTGGTTGCGGCATCGATCACGGGAAGCGTAGCGCCGGAGCCGGGCTGGCCGCGGAATTGCGGCGGCGGCGATGGCACGTCTTGTCCGGCCGGGACATCAGCCCGGGTTGCGTTCTGACTCAGCTGCAGCGCGCGAATGTATGCCACGATTCTCCAGCGATCGTCTGGAGGAATCTGCGATGCGTAGTCGGGCATGATGCCGAAGCCGTTGGTGATCACGTCGTAGAAATAGCCGAGTGGGGCTTTCTGCAGCCGCGGGATGTGATAAGACGGCGGCTTGCGCGCGAAGCCTCTCGACGGCACGAAGCCGTTGCCATCACCAACCAGCGAATGACACGGAGAGCAATAAATGTTGTAGCGCTCGCGGCCGCGCTCGAGTACCTCCTTCGTTACCGGGAAAGGCATGTAAGCGCCGGGATTGTTGCCGTTCTTCCCAGTGTAGAAATAAGTGTCTTCATGCAATTGTCCGCGGGCTACGGTGCCTTCGACTGGCGGGCGCTCGGAGCGCCGGTCGGTGAAAAAGTCGCTGCGCGAAAGCGGATTCTGCCGCGGCTGCACGTGCATGTCGAGACGGCAAGCGGAGAGCAGCGATATCGCGACGAGCAGAGTTACAAAACTCCCAAGGCGCCTACGCGCGCGTTCCCACTTCTCGCAAAAGAAGCGAGAAGTGGGGCACCCCACTTTGGTTGTGCGGGCCGACATTTTGCGGAGGCGCAGCATCTAGCTCGGCACCTCCGAAATAGAGCGGGGTTGCAGGCCTTGCAGGAAGCTTCGCGTGCCGGCTGCGTCGTACTTTGGATCGGAAGAAAACACGATCAGAAAGAAACGGTCTTTCGATGCCGACGAGAAACGCGGAACGTTGAACACGGGATGATAGGGCATGGGCAAGCCGTTGAGGGCGAGCATGCCAAAGACCGCGGAGATGCCGGCAAAAAGAATTGTCATCTCGAACGTGATCACAATGAATGCCGGCCAGGAATGATAGGGCTTGCCCCCAATGTTCAGCGGATAATCGACGGCCGACATCCAGTACTGCATGAGGTATCCGGTGAGGCCGCCGACAATTCCGCCGATGAGCACGACGAGCGGAACTTCGTCGCGATGAAATCCAATTTCTTCGGCCAGGCCTTCGATGGGAAACGGGCTGTAGGCGTCGATCTTGTTGTATCCGGCCTCATGCGTGCGCTTGGCCGCATCGATCAAGGCCTGCGCCGAATCGAACTCCGCCATGATTCCGTACATACGTTCGCGCTTCATCCTTATTCTTTGACCTCCGCTTCCGGCAGCAGAGTGCGCATTTCAAAGATGGAAATCATGGGCAGCAGGCGTACGAACAGGAAAATGGCCGCGAGGAACATGCCGATGGTCCCGACGTAGGTCATCCAATCCCAGCGCGTGGGGTAATACATTCCCCACGATGAAGTGAGGAAGTCGCGACTAAGGCTGACCACCACGATGATGAAGCGCTCCAGCCACATGCCCACCAGAATCACTAACGAAACGAAAAACAGCGCGACCGGGTTGGAGCGCAGCTTGCGAATCCAAAGCACTTGCGGGATGAAGATGTTGCAAACCAGCAGCGACCAGTAAGGAATCGCGTAGGGCCCGTGGAGGCGATTCCAGAGTGTGAACGCGTCATAGCGGTCGCCGCTGTACCAGCCCATGAACGCCTCGATGCCATAGCCGTAGGCAACGATCAATCCTGTGGCGAGCATGACTTTCGCGGCATTTTGTAAATGGAGTTCGGTGATGAAATCTTCCAGGTTATAGATCTTGCGGATGGGAATCGCGAGCATCAAGACCATCGCGAATCCGGAATAGATTGCGCCGGCAACGAAGTATGGAGGGAAGATGGTGGTATGCCATCCCGGCACGATGCCGACGGCGAAGTCGAAGCTCACAACGGTGTGTACGGAGAGCACGAGAGGCGTGGCTAATCCCGCCAAGAGCAAGTAGGCAGTTTCGTAGCGATGCCAGTGGCGCGCCGATCCGCGCCAGCCCAGCGAGAGCATGCCGTAAATAATTCTCGCCGCAGGATGCGTAGCGCGATCGCGCAGCGTAGCCATATCCGGAACCAGGCCGATGAACCAGAACAGCGCCGAGATGGTAGCGTAAGTCGAGACGGCGAAAACGTCCCACATGAGCGGGCTGCGGAATTGCGGCCACACGCCCATGGTGCTGGGATAAGGAAACAGCCAGTAGGCAAGCCACGGACGCCCGACGTGGATGCCCGGGAAAATTCCGGCGCAGGCCACGGCGAACAGCGTCATCGCTTCGGCGAAGCGGTTGATCGAATTGCGCCACGACTGCCGCAGCAAAAGAAGAATCGCGGAGATCAGCGTGCCGGCGTGGCCAATGCCGATCCACCAGACGAAATTGATGATGGCGAAGCCCCAGCCGATGGGGATGGTGACGCCCCAGATGCCGACGCCTTTCAGAAATAGATACCCGATGGCATAGAGCATCATCATCGTCATCAGAAACGCGATGCCGAAGCCGACGAACCATCCGTTCGAGGCGGGACGCGTGAGCACAATCGCGCTGATCTTCTCCGTGACCGTGCCGAAGGTATAGCCGGGCTCCATCACCGGCGTCTCTTGCGCGTTCGCCGTCATTTTGGATTGCTCGTCCATGCGCTTACGCTAGCTTTCTCTCAGGGGCTGAAGCCCGAAATCAAATCAGTTCCTTACGGCACGACTGAAGTCGTGCCCTTCCCGATCCTCACACCTCGAAGGCGGTCGCACTACCCTGTGATACCCCGTGTCCCCCGTGTTTAAAGGTCTTTATCCCTTTAACTCCGGATTCGGATTGCCGACTTCCGCCAGATACGTCGTCCGCGGACGCGTATTCAACTCGCCGAGCAAACTGTAATTCCGCGACTGCGCTTTCAACTTCGAAACCTTGCTATCTGGGTCGTTCAGGTTGCCGAAGATGATTGCGCCCGCCGGGCACGACTGCTGGCACGCGGTCTGCAACTCGTCGCCGACTTTGATCTGTTTGCCTTCGCGCACCGATGCGGTTTCGGCGTCGATCTTGTGTTCGTTGATGCGCTGCACGCAGTAGGTGCACTTCTCCATCACGCCGCGGCTGCGCACGCTGACGTCGGGATTGCGCATCATCTTGTACTGCGGCGTCTCCCAATCCTGAAACAGCAGGAAGTTGAACCGCCGCACCTTATAAGGACAGTTGTTCGAGCAGTACCGCGTGCCCACGCAGCGGTTGTAAACCATATCGTTCAGGCCTTCGCTCGAATGGTTGGTCGCACCCACGGGGCAAACCACTTCGCACGGAGCGTTCTCGCATTGCTGGCAAGGCACAGGCTGAAAGAACGCCTTAGGATTGTCGCGGTCGCCCTGGTAGTAGGCGTCGACGCGAATCCAGTGCATGTGGCGGCCGATGACGGCCTGCTCCTTGCCGACGACGGCAATGTTGTTCTCCGACTGGCAGGCGATCATGCAGTTGTTGCAGCCCACGCAGGAGTTCAGGTCAATCGCCATGCCCCACGCGTAGTCTTCTTCTTTATAGGGATAAGGCTTGTACAGCGTGAGCCCCGGCGCCGGCTCTGGTTCTTCTTCGGTGGCGAAGTTCGGCTGCTTTTGATATTCCTCAAGCGTGGTTTCGCGGACCAGCGGACGATGGCCGCCATCGGGCGTGTCCATGCTCTGGTAGCCCTGCGTGGATGCAAGCTTGTAATTTTCTCCGGTCTTGCGGATTTGCAGGCCGGTGGCGAACCAAGGCGCATCGCTCGTGCGCAACGCGTAAGCATCGAAACCAACCGCAGTGCCGACGCGGCCGGCGCGCTTGCGTCCGTAGCCTAACGTCACCGTGACCGAGTTGTCAGGATGGCCGGCTTGAATCCAAACCGGGCCGGTGACTTTCTTGCCGTTCAATTCCAGTTCGACAACGTCTTCTACTTTGATCTGAAGCCGCTCGGCCATCTTGGGGCCGATGAGGATGGCATTGTCCCAGACCAGCTTGGTCATTGGCTTGGGAAGCTCCTGCAGCCAGCCGTTGTTGGAGAATTGTCCGTCGTAGACGGTGGGATCGCGGCGGATGTTGAGCTCGATGGCATTCCGTTCAGTCTTAACTTCCAAGCTAGGGGTTGCGGATTTCGCGGTAACCGATTTGGGAGCGAAGTTCGTTCCTTCGACCCAGCCGTCGTGCAGAGATTTGCGCCAGAACTGTTCGAAGTCGGCCCCGGCATGTTGCTTCTGCCAGTAGGCGCGAGTCAAATCGTATCCGGTTGCATCGGCTTGACCCGAAAGCAAAGCTACAAACTCCAATGCACTCTTTCCGCCATAGAGTGGCGCAATCAAAGGTTGGATGATGCTGACAGTTCCGTCGTAGGCGCGAGCATCGCCCCACGCTTCGAGTTCATGCGCTTGATTAATGTGCCACTGACAAAGCTCCGCGGTTTCGTTCTGATACAGGCCGAGGTGAGCGCGCGTCGGAACCTTGCCGTTCTTCAGAACGTCGGCGAACTCGAGATCGGCAGGCGCGTCATAAGCCGGGTTGCCACCGAGAATGACAAGCAGATCGACTTTGCCGCCTCGCATATCGGCGACGAGGTCTTTAAGCGATTCAGTCTGGTTGATCGGATTCGCATCGACTGGATCGGTATAGAAGACGGTCTTGCCGACGTTGCCGCAGATGGAGTTTCCGCATCTGGAGTTAATCTCGTGTGCCAAGGCGTGAACTGCGGGCGGTTGATGATCTCCGACGACTAAAATGCCTGAGCCGCCATGCGCGAAGAGCTCGCTGACGGCCAAAAGTGCGAACTGTTTCTGCCTTTCGCTGAACGCACCTCCAAGGTCATCATACGGCCTGCTGTCCTTCAGCAGTGTCGCAGGCATGAGCCGCCCGAAATGCTGAATCATGCTAGCGGGCAACGGCAGCCGATGATCCGCTTTCGCCCCCGTAGTCGTCGGCGTGCTCTCGATCACATACAGCCGGTTCATGTTGCCGTCGGGATTGCGGCGTTTGGCGAAGTCGCGGATGTAGCGGACGTTTCCCGGAAAACCCGCATACAGGAAGTCGGCGTCGAGCGAGACGATTACGTCGGCCTTTTCGAAATCGTAGCGTGTCTCGACCGGCTGGCCGAAGGCCAGCTTCGCGCCTTCGAGCACATTATCGCGATTGACCGGCTCATACACATGCCACTTGGCCTGCGGATAAATCTTCAGGAAGTTGCGCAGTTGGTCGGCGAGCGTGGGCGAAGAGATAGTCGGCGTGAGGATGCGAATGCCCGCGCCCTGCAGCGCCTTCTGCGCGGTAAGAGGTCCGTGAAGCGCGTTCAGAAGCGCTTGCCAGGATTGCTGATCGCCCATCGACACCACGCTTTGCGAGCGGTCGGGATCGTAGAGGCCGAGAATCGACGCTTGCGCAAAAATGTCTGTGCCGCCGAGCGACGCGGGATGCCGGTCGTTGCCTTCGATCTTTGTGGGACGCCCGAGATGGCTCTCGACCAGCAGCGGGTTGGCGTATCCGCCGAGCGTCATCGCCGTGGCGTAGAACTGCGGGCGGCCGGGGATCACGTCCTCAGGCTGGCGCACGTAGGGGACGATGGGTTCGAGCGGCAGGCGCACGCATCCGGTCATGCCGGCCAGCGCCATGGACGCGCCCATCACTTTCAAGAAGCCGCGGCGCGAGACGGAATCGACCCACTCTGACGCGCCTTTGGGAAATTCGCGGTGCAGCGCTTCCTGGAACGCGGGGCTGCCGGCAAGTTCTTCGAGGCTGCGCCAGTACTCCGGGCCGCTCACCTTCGACTCTGCGTTTTCAATCTCGGCGCGCACGGAAGCGAGGTCGAGCTGTCCCTTCTTCGAAGGGCAAACATCTTCTTTCTTCGCACCGCCGTTTTGTTCTTCCATCTTCATCGGTTCCACATCACAAACTCTGTCATCATCACAAACTCTGTGCCACAACCTCTGTCATCCTGAGCGGAGCGAGAGTTCGCGAAGCGAAGTCCCGCGCAGTCGAAGGACCCCTGTACTGCCGGCAGCGGCAAAGACGCTGCAAGGCATTCTCACGATGCTGTCCGAGCGCGAGTGAGAACTCCCTGCAGCGGCAGTAGAACTGCCCGCATTGCAGGGGTCCTTCGACTCCGAAATTGCTTCGCTTTGCGAAGCAATTTCTCCGCTCAGGATGACAATTTTCATAAGCTCATCTCTACCGGTGACACGTGTTGCAACTGGTAATGTCTTTCACGCTGCGAACGCTGTACTTCTTTACCAACGCTGTGCCCAGGTCGAACTGATCGTCGTACCTCTGCCCATCTACCTTGACGGGATTCAAGCCTGTAGGCTGCTGGTAACGCATATTGAATACCTGCTCGCGCGGACGCAGATTCTTTTCCGGAGCGCGATGGCAATCCAGGCACCATTCCATCTGCAACGACTCCTGCTGGTACATCAGCGGCATCTGGTCGACTGGGCCGTGGCAGGTGTTGCATCCCACTCCTTTATTGATGTGAATGCTGTGGTTGAAATAAACGAAGTCAGGAAGTTGGTTCACCCGCGTCCATTGCAGCGACTGTCCGGTGCGGTAGCTGGCGCGGACTGGCTCGAGCAGTTGGGCGTTGGTCCAGATCTGCGAGTGGCAGTTCATGCAGGTCTTGGTAGGAGGAATGCCAGCGAAGCTCGAAGTTTCGACTGTGGTGTGGCAGTAGCGGCAGTCGATGCCGAGTCCGGCAACGTGATGCTGGTGGCTGAAGGGTACGGGTTGTGGCTTGCGCACTCCGGCGTAGGTAACGTAGGGCGAACGCTGCACTTCCAACGCCGCCCAGCCGAGCACAGCAACGACGAACACCGCGCCAAAGATGGTGGCGCGCGACAAAGTGTTCGTGCTGCGATGAAAGATTTGCGGCATGCTTGCGTACGAGCTTAGGGAGTGCGATCAGACGCACTCAATCCCAGCTATGTTGCCGAGTACTTGTGTTGGAGCGCAAAGAAAACACCCAAAGATTTTCCCTGCACCATCTATGAAACAGCAAATTATAAATATTTTGCGGGCAGTTGTCGCGCAATTTCACGTCTGAGAAAGAAAAAATTCCAAAATGAAACTTGCGACACAATGTGGGACATCGTTTCAGCGCAGATTCATCACCAACAACTTCGGCTCGGTCATTTCCTCGATCGCGTAGCGCAAGCCTTCGCGGCCAAGGCCGGAGTCTTTGACGCCGCCGTAGGGCATCTGGTCGATGCGGAACGAAGGGACATCGCCCGCGATCAGTCCGCCGACTTCCAGTTCGTCGTACGCCTGGAAGAGAAGTTTCACATCGCGAGTGAACAGACCGGCCTGCAGGCCGTAGTTGGAGTTGTTGATGCGGCGCAGGGCTTCGTCAAAAGTCTGATACGGCTCGACGGTGACGACGGGACCGAAGATTTCCTGGCAATTCACTTTCATGTCAGGCCTTGTGCCCGTCAATACCATGGGATCGACCACGGACCCGTGGCGTCCACCGCCGCAGAGCAGGCGCGCTCCGGAATGCACCGCTTCCTCCACCCAGTGAATGACGCGAACGGCATCGCTCTCGCGAATCAGCGGGCCGACATCGGTCGATTCCTCCATGGGATCGCCCGTTTTCAGTTTCTTCACGCCTTCAACAAGCAAGTCGGTGAATTTACCGTAGACCGATTGTTCGACCAGAATGCGCTGCACAGAGATGCAGGTCTGTCCGGCGTAGGCGAAGCCGCCAGCAACACAGCGCTCGGCGGCATAGTTGAGATCGGCGTCGCTGTGCACAATCACTCCGGCGTTGCCGCCCAGTTCGAGCACGACCTTCTTTTTTCCGGCGCGGCGTTTGATGTCCCAACCTACGGGCACGCTGCCGGTGAAGCTGATCAGCTTGATGCGCTCATCGGTGACGAGAAGACTGGCGTCATCGTTTGAAAGCGGGAGCACGTTGAATCCGCCATCGGGCCAGCCAGCCTGCTGCACGCACTCTGCCAGCAACAGTGAGCACAACGGAGTTTGCGGCGCAGGTTTCAGCACAATCGGGCAACCCGCAGCGATTGCCGGCGCTACTTTGTGGACGACCAGGTTCAGCGGAAAGTTGAAGGGCGTGATGCCAGCGATGGGACCGAGCGGGAATCGCTTCACGATGCCCCAGCGTCCGGCGGTGGACTCCTGCCAATCGAGCGGGAGATACTCGCCGTAAATGCGCGTGGCTTCTTCGGCGGCAACGTTGAAAGCAAATGTGGCGCGGTCCACTTCAGTGCGCGCAAGCTTGATGGGCTTGCCGGCTTCCTGCGCCAGGGTACGGGCGAATTCTTCGCGACGCTCGACGATCGACTGAGCAACGCGCCGCAAAACGCGCTGGCGTTCGAAGGCAGGCAGGCGGCGTGTAGTTCCGAAAGCCTTTACCGAGGCGGCGATTGCGGCTTCAGCATGCTCGCGGCGAGCCTGTGTGACTCGCGCGATTACGGTGCCATCAAAGGGCGCGCGGATTTCGACGATGTCCCCGTCGTCCATCCATCGGCCGTCGACAAAGAAACCGTGGGTTGCGACTGGGGCAATCGTCATTTCCGCCATTGTTGCCTCCGGGATGCAGACAGCGGTTTTGATTATAGGCCTGGGCAGGTGGTTGCTTTTTCTGGGAGAGCAAAATCTTCAACACAGGGGACACAGAGGTTCACGGGGTAAAACGTGGCCGTCAACTACAATGAAGGCCGTCATTGCCCATGCCCACTTTGGAAACTATTGTTGCGCTTGCCCCGCGTTTGCGGCGGAAGGAAGTGTCTCCGGTCGAAGTGACTCGCGCTTGCCTGGATCGCATTGAGAAACTCAACCCCGCGTTGAATGCCTTCATCACTGTGACCGCTGACTCTGCACTGGCGGAGGCGCGGGCCGCGGAGATCGAAATCTCGCGGGGGAAATGGCGCGGTCCGCTGCATGGGATACCGATTGCGATCAAAGATTTGATCGATACTGCGGGCACGCGCACGACCGCTGCCAGCGCGCTTTTCGAGCACCGCATTCCGGCCGAAGATGCTGAAGTCGTGCGGCGATTGCGGCTTGCTGGTGCGGTAATTTTGGGTAAGAACAATCTGCATGAGTTTGCTTATGGCGGGAGTTCGCTGGTCAGCTTCTTTGGCGATGTTCACAATCCGCGGAACACGGAGCATATCGCTGGCGGATCTTCTGGAGGTTCGGCGGCGGCCGTTGCCGCGGGGCTTTGCTATGCGGCGATTGGAACGGATACTGCGGGTTCCATTCGCGAACCGGCTGCGCTTTGCGGGTGCGTCGGGATCAAGCCGACCTATGGGCGCGTGTCTGCGCGGGGTGTGATTCCGCTTTCGTGGTCGCTGGATCATGTTGGTCCGCTGGCTGCGACGGTTAGCGATGCGGCTGTTGTGCTGCAGGCTATTGCTGGATACGATGCTCTAGACGTTTGCAGCGCGGATGTTCCGGTCTCCGATTACGTTTCTGGTCGCTCTTCTGAACTCGGCGACGAGACTAAAGCTTTGAAGGTTGGGATTCCGCGGGCGCATTTTTATGATGACCTTGATGGCGAGGTGCGTTTTGCGGTGGAGAAGGCTTTGGCCGTGATCGAAACGCTGGTGGCTTGCGTTCGAGATGTGCAAGTCGAAGTGTCTTCGGACCGCACTGTGCAAGCCGCCGAGTCATATGCTTATCACGCCGAGCATGTTGCTCGGACGCCTGAGCTTTATCAACCAGAAACTTTGCGGCGCATTCAGTCGGGCGCGAACATTTCGGCGGCGGATTACATTCAGCGGCGCCGCCAACTCGATGGGGAACGACGGCGGGCTCACGAAATGTTTGCCGACGTGGATCTGCTCATCACGCCCACGATGCCTATTCCCGCACCGGCGATCGCCGACCTGAAAAAGAATCCGGCTGCGCTTCGTCCGGCGGAGTTGGCGTTGCTGCGCAACACGCGGCCGTTCAATGTTTGGGGACTGCCTGCCGTCTCAGTGCCCTGCGGCTTTACTAAAGGCGGCTTGCCTATCGGGTTGCAGATCGCCGGGCCACACTGGCGGGAGGATCTGGTGCTGAGGCTGGCTCATGCTTATGAGCAGGCAGCCCTCTGAAGTCTTTCCTGTAAGGCGCTCGAAAACTCTTCTGTAGTCGCAATCCCTGCGCGGCCATGTGGCATCGTAAAGGTGCGCAATTGCTGACGGCGAACTTGCCCGGCCTTGCGCACGAAATCTTTTCATGAGCGCTGGCGCGATGTGGGGTCGCACCGGCTTTTTTTCTGTGGATTTCTGAGCGAAATAAAGTTTAGACGTTACTCGCCCATCTGGGCCGAATTGGCTCTTGAGGCAGATTCCGGATGAATTTTTTTCTTGCGATACCTCTGAAAGCCTTGCCCAGCGCGGGTTTCGGAAAACGGATCTCGCAAAATATAGTTTTCAAAGAACTTAGATATCAAAATCTTGAGAACAAAGGGCTTAGGGACGGGCACTCTGGGTGCTTTCAACCGTCACTGCCTCGACCATGATGGGCTGATTTGGATTGTGGCGCAAGGTCAGATGTCACAAGGGGGCTGTGGAAAACTATGAGGCTGCGGGCGCTCGCTGCGCGCTCGACTGCCGCTACTTCGTTGACCTGCTGGTTCGATGCCCATGACTCGAACCTACCTCGGGTGCGGTTGTTAGCAGCACCACATAGTCGCAGTGCGGCTTCACACTGTCGATCGCGGTTACCACGTCCGCCCAGCGTACGTTCTTATCTGACTCGACATACGCCTTGGACTGCGACTGAGCCTCCGGATTGGTGCAGACCGAGATGCCCAAGTTATCCCAAGTGGTCTTCTTCGAGTTCAAATAGATTTCTGGTTCCTGATCGGCGCCCATAGCTGAGAGCGCAATTAGAGATGGCTGGACCAGTGCGCCTCTGATCTTGTTATCTCCCAGCTTGAGTAGGCGGACGTCCAATCCCACTGGGCTGCGAAAAGTTGAAAAACTCATAAATGCCACCATGACGGCCGCGAGACCGGGCGCCGCTAGCAGTGCAAACGGGGGCAGCTTCGAGAATTGTCGTCTTAGCGGGTATTTGGGGAAGATGCGGGATCTTCTGGTCGGGTTCCCAGCCTGGCTGTCCCAGCCTGGATCGGCCTTCAGTTGGAGCTTGCCTGTGAGCCACAGCACGTAGTTGGATGAGCCTGCCGCCGCCAGCGCCACGAGCAGGCCGCCCATAGTGGTTAGGAGCGAATGGGACAAGTTCGTGACAATCATCGCCATCGCCGCCCCCTTTTGCATGCCGATACCCCTGAATGAATCGAGGATGCCGCAAGCAAGCACCTGCAAGTCCGAGGTATGGCGCGGTGGTCGGAATCGACCGGAGAATTCGCACACTTCTGTTCAGATCAACGATCAGTGCGCGCGCGTAAGCGGCGGGCTCACGGGGGGCTTCACGATAGCGATAGGAATCGCGACCGAAAACGACAGCAACGTAAGCAAGCATTGCCGCAAGGACTAAGATGTCGATGCGCAAAATCCAGTCCAGGCGATTCCATAAGTAAAAGACATTCCAATCCAGGTCGTCCGTTTGCCACGATATGACACGGATTGCGAGCATCGGCAGGATTTGTATCCCTCGTTAACTGCGAACTGTTCCTATGTGGAGACACCGCGCGAGCGGTTCAGGTTCCCCGCTCAAGGTTAAGATTCTGCTTCCGCGCGACGATGGCTTGGTCTAGGGCTTGATCATTTCTCTGCGTTGAGCGTGCCACGGAAGCTCTGGTGATCGCATTTTCCGCCGATGACTAAGGCGTTCGTCATCAAAAGGGCCGACTCGCTTGGATCGGTGAAGACTGCAACTATGTGCAATTGAGATTCGTCGTTCATTGCGAACCACATATTGACGGAATCTCCGCTGATTGAGCTGTATCGACTTAGGACTGATCCGTGTGTGCTGTATGTCAGGGGATCGGCGACTCCGCGCGAGAAGCATGGAGAGCCCTTGACTTGAATCGTCCCGGTGAGCGGAAGGTGGAAGTGAACATCACCGGTGTTTAGCCTTTGGGATACGACGGCACCCTGCGTGGCGGTGATGCGAAATTTCGCCTCATACGTCTGCGGGCCTGTGTAGGCCGGAGAAGGCGGCTCAAAATACTTCATCGTCAGCGAACCGGAAAAGGTGGCATTGAGTGGTGCGAGCGGAGTAGCGGTAAAAGTATTTGTCTGCCGATAGGTGGGGCACTTTGAGGAAAGGTCGCCCGTCAGAGTATATTCGCCGCTCCAGGTAGTCGCGCCCTCGGCGGGAACGTGGCCGCTGATTTCCACTTGGATCGTGGCTCGGGGACTATTCTTCAGTGTAAAGGTCCCATCGGGGGCGATCTCGCCGTGCAGACCTCCGCCAATGCCGCCCGAGCCATCTCGCGGAGAGTTGGGGCAAACTGCCTGATAGTCGCCACTGGCGATAATCTGCGTACCGTTCGTCTGAAGGAACATGGAGAGAAGCGGAAACTGATTCTTTTGCCGGTTGCCCGCGATGTTCCAGTTACCATTCAACGGCGAAGAAGGAATGGGGATCTGAGGCGACGCGGTCGAAGAGGCATCGGTTCCGCTTTGCGCGTCGGCCGACGATCCTGCAAGCAATAGAAATAGCGAAACCGCAGTTACGAGGCGCATTTTCGTGTACTCAGCAGCCCAGCATTTACTCGATGAGATGCATAAGCTAAGTTTGGCTTCCTTTCCCTTGGCGAAGCCTGCGGTCGAGCACATAGGCGCCCCCGAGAACCGCAAGCCAACAAGCGGTATCAACGAGCAAGGAGACGACTATGAAGCTAAAGTCCATGTCGAAAGATCCGTTCGGGTAGAACAGCGACCATGCCATAAGCCCGGGTGTAGGCGGTATGAAGCGTCTTAAAGAAAGGCTCTCACAGATAAAGGCCAAGACGAAGGATAAAGGTGCTGCGATCGCGAAGGGCAGTACCTTGCGCCAATTCATGGAATATCTCGGCTCACTGTTGGAAATCGCTACCACTCTTTGCTCGTTTAAGAGATCAACCGTTTCCCCGGCAATTGCGCCGGGATCTAGTTCCGAAGTCCTGATGAAGCTCAACCTCTGCGCGCCCTCGATCTAGTTCCTACGAACGAATTAGAAGCTGTCTTTGGCGGTGGATGCGCGTTCAGATTTCAGTTCGCGCAGGAGCAGACGCACTATCATTCCGTCGAAGCCGGTGCCGCTCATTTTGGATAGTTCGTCCAGCGCTTGCTCGGGCGTGCGGGCGGCGGCGATGGAGTGCTCGGTGAGCATGTTGGCGTAGGCGTCGGCCAGGGCGATGATGCGCGACCATAGGGGGATCTGCTCTCCTTTGGCACCGTCGGGATAGCCGGTGCCGTCGAAGCGCTGGTGGTGATGCTCGATGGCCTGGCGCATCATTGCGCTGTGCGGGAGGATGCCGGCGATCTCGGCTCCGACGCGCGCGTGCATTCTTACTAGGAAGAATTCGTCGTCGGTGAGCGGGCCGGGCTTGTTTAGAATGCGTTCGGGGACGAATATCTTTCCGACGTCGTGGATGCGCGCCGCGTAGACCAGATCGGACGTTTCCTCGGGAGGCAGGCGGAGGGCGCGCGCGAGAATTTCTGTGTAGCGCGCCACCAGGTCTCCGTGGCCTGAGGTGTGTAGCTCGCGAGATTCGGCGGCGCGGCTTAAAACTTCAATTGCTTCCTTCAGCAGCGGGACGTTGCAGTCCTCTTCGCCGCCGCAGAGTTTCACCAGCATCTGACCCAGTTCTTCAAGATGCTCGGGGCCGTTGTGCTCGCGCTGGAGAAATCCTTCGATGTAGGAGGAAATCTGCTGGCGTTGCGCGGCGAATTCTTCGCCGGCAGCAAACTCTTCCGCAGCCGAGACGAGATTGCCGCCGGAACGCTTTGAAACGTACATGCCCGCGTCGGCTACGCGGATGATGTCTTCGATGGAGAAGCCGTGCGTGGGGAAGCTAGCTACGCCGAAGCTGCCGGTGATGTGGTGCTCGCTCAGCATGGGGTCGGTAACGATCCATTGGCGCAGGCGCTCGGCTAGCACCTGCGCCTGCTCGGGTCCGGTTTCGGGCATGAGGATGATGAACTCGTCTCCGCCGTAGCGCGCGACTACGTTCGACTGCCGAGACTTCTGTTCGAGCAGCCTGCCTACACGAGCTAGCACCAGGTCACCTTCGAAGTGGCCCATGGTGTCATTTACTTCTTTGAACTTGTCGAGGTCGATCAGCACGACGGAGAACGGGCGTCCGGAGCGCGAGGCGCGCTTCCATTCGGCCGAGAGCGCTTCCCAGAAGAAACGGCGCGTCTTGATTCCGGTGAGGCCGTCGGTGATGGATTGCTGCTGCAGTTTCTGGAAGACGAAAGCGTTGTGCAGAGCTGTCGCGAGCAAGTCGGCGAGGGTGTTGAGAATGAGGACATCCTGCGGCGAGAAAGCGCTCTCGCTGCGGCTTTCGATGTTCAGCGCGCCGAGCAGAGTTTCGCCGTACGTGATGGGAATGCAAAGCACGGAGCGGGACTCGGGCAGAATCGCGCCCATCTGGCCTTCAAGGCCATTCTGCACCAGGGCGCGCTCGCCGGTGCGGGCGACGCGGCCAAGAATTCCGATGCCGAGCGGAATACGCTTGCCCATGGCGTGAGCTGTCGCTCCGGCCTCGGCTTTGATTTCGATCTCCTTCGTTCCGTAATCGAGCAGGCCGATGCCGATATGATCGAAGCTGAAATTCTTTTGGATCTCTCCGACAATTTGTCCCAGCATGTGCACGGGATCGTCGCTGGAAATGGCTGTGCGCGAGATGTTGTTGAGAAATGCGAGCTGGCGTGAGCGCCGTTGTTCGTCGGCGAAGAGGCGCGCATTTTCTACGGCGACCGATGCCTGGCCAGCGGCGGTTACGAGAACATCGAGGTCGCGCTGCTCGAACACAAATTCCCGTTCGGTGCTCATGGCGACCATAACGCCAGCCGACTTGTTGCTCAGAAGAATCGGCGCTGCACAAATGCACTTGGCTGGACGCTCAGGACGGTACGTTACGCCTAATCGCGCTCGCGTTTTTTCGAGGTCGGAGCGTATGAGCAGTGGCTGCCCGGTTCGGATTACATATTCGGTGAAGGCATTCTCGAGTTTGCGGGAACGCTTGGGCAGTGTGTGGTCGTTTTCCACTTCGAGTTCGAAGCGGATTTCGTCTCCCTCTTGAAAAGCTATGTAGAAATCGCTGGTGTTGAAAATCTGCCCTAGCTCGGAGTGGATGGTGCGCAGGACTTCATCCTGATCGAGCCGCGAGCTGATGGCCTGGCCGATTTCGGTGAGCAATTCATATTCTTGGGTGCGGCGGTGGGCGTCGTGGGCGATCAGGTAGTTGTCGAGTGTGAGTCCGAGTTGCAGGGCGAGGCCCACCATCAAGCGCGGGCCCGATGCGCCGAAGGCCTTGCGCTGTGCGTGAGGGAACAAAATCACTCCGAAGGCGTGCTCGCGGGTTTGCAGGCTGACGGCAGTGAGGTTTCGTATCCCGGCATCGGAGAGGACCTTCTTGAAATCGACGAATGATCCGGCTGAGCCTATGGGCAGCGGTTCCGTCATATGAGCGACGTCATGCACGGTGAACAGGCCGCCTTGCCGGTAGGCTAATTCGCAGACGTACTCACCCGCTCCGGTCCGGGTGAGGAGGTTGATGAATTCCGGGGAGAAGCCGCGCTCGACCGAGGGCAACAGGCTGCGCCAGCGTTCTGAAATGTAAATGACGGCTTGGCGCGCGGACAGGGCTCCTGCCAGCCGGTCGAGGGCCGACTGCATGCTGGGGAGCAGATCGTCGGCGGAGAGCAGGCGGCGCGGATCGACTCCCAGGGTGGAGAGTGCGAGCGTGTTTTCCTGCACGGCGTTGCGCTCGTTCTCAAAGAGGACCATCACCATGGCGATGCCGAGCAGCATTTGCGGCACCGGGCCGAGGACGTGGCCGACGCTGCCAAACATTTCCATCCAGGGATTATTCGATTGAATGGAACCCAGCAACACTGCCCAGAACGCGAGAGAAAACGCCAGCAACTGGAAGGCGACTGAGCCTTTGCGGTGGGCGTGCAAGTAGAACGCTGCTGAACAATAGAGCAGGACGGCGCTGAGAAAAAAAACTCCGAGGCTAAGGGGACGCTGTCCTGATAAAGTCGGGTGGCCCAGGTGATTAAACAGATCGACGCAGGCCGCGGCCGTTCCAACTAAAGCGAGAATCCAGTCATACCAGCGGACACGGAAAGATCCGCGCGTGAGGCGGGTGGAAACGAAGATGCTCACGCCCATCGCTACCGAAAATAAAGAACTGAAGAAAAATGCTATCGGCGCCGGCGGATAGTAATAGCGGAATGCGTCGAGCGCGTAGTGAATGGAATAGCAGGCCCAGGCGATCTGCCAGGCGCGGAAGTAGGCTTGACGGCTCTGCTGGTAAAGGTAGGTGAACAGCAGGCAGAGCAGCAGGGCGACCACGCCCGGAATGATGACGATACTGGTGGCGATAGAATTCATGAGGCCAGGAAGGCTTCCCACGAGGATCTAGCCAGCACCTTGGGAGAGGCCGATTATTAATGTTTTCACATGCAAGGGTGTGAGCACAACAGGATTTAAGTACACTGTCCTGACTCTAGTTACCTGAAATCAATTACTTAAGCAATACGGGCTTTCTGAATCAAGTTTCTCGAGCAACTTGCTGGCTCGGTTGACGATGCGTGCTCGGCACCATACCATCGAACTTTCGCCATTTATGCCTGAATCTCAGCCTTTAACATCCCTTGGACCTGGGCCGCGAGTGCGGTTCGCGCCGTCGCCTACCGGCTTTCTGCATGTGGGTAGCGCCCGGACTTTTATTTTTAACTGGCTTTATGCTCGCCACAATGGCGGGACGATGATTCTTCGGCTGGATGACACTGACGTTGAGCGCAACAGCCAATCTTCGGTGGATTCTATTTTTAAAGGATTGAAGTGGCTGAATTTGTCGTGGGACGAAGAGTACAAACAATCCGAGCGCATCGAGTTGCACCGCAAGACCGCGTGGGCGATTTTTGAGAAAGGGCTGGCTTACCGCGACTTCACTCCGGCGCATACCGGTGATGCGGAAAAATCCGGGGCGCAGGGAACGTGGCTGTTTAATCCGGGTGCGCGCGAAGTTTCGCGCGAGGAGAGTGACCGGCGTGCCGCGGCGGGAGAGCCGTTTGCGCTTCGCTTTCGGGTGCCGCGCGAAAGTGGGCAGTTGGTGCGATTCAACGATGCGGTTTACGGTGAGCCGGTGAAGGCTGGAGCCGACATCGAAGACTTTGCTCTACTTCGATCCGATGGGATGCCGACTTATCATCTGGCTTCGTGCGCTGACGACGCTGACTTGCGCATCTCGCACATCATTCGCGGGCAGGATCATCTTACGAACACCTTCAAGCATGTGCTGATCTTTGAGGCCGCCGGCTTTGCGCCGCCGCAGTTCGCGCATCTGCCGCTGCTGGTCGCGCCCGATGGCACGAAACTTTCCAAGCGCCGTCACGGTTCTGTAGTCAGCGTTACAACTTACCGCGATGCCGGATTTCTTTCGGCAGCTTTCATCAATTTTCTTTGCCTGCTGGGGTGGTCTCCGAAGAACGATCGCGAGAACATGTCTTTGGAGGAGTTGAAAGAGGTGTTTTCTCTTGAAGGGATCAATCGTTCGAATGCCGTAGTGAACTTCAAAGAGCCGGCTGCGACACCGGAGGAAGCGTTCGATCCGAAAGCTGTGTGGCTTAATGCTGAGCATATTCGCGGTTTGCCTGTGGAGGATTTGAGCACGCGGCTGTTGCCCATCGTGCGTGGAGCGGGATTCAACGTCACGCCGGAAAAGATGCTGCGGATCACGCCTTTAATCCGCGAGCGCATCAAGCTGTTGAGCGAAGTGCTCACGGCGGCTGATTTTATTTTTGTCGATCAATTGCCGCCTTACGATCCGGCCGAACTGATCCCGCAAAAGGGAGACATGGCCATGGCAGCGAAGGTCCTCGCGCGAGCCCGAGAAGTGCTGGCGGGTATCGAGTTCAAACACGATCCGTTGGATCAGGCTCTGCGCGCCGCCGCGCTGGAACTCGGAGTGAAGGCGGGACAAATGTTTCAACCGATTCGAGTTGCGGTGTGCGGGCGGAAGAATGCTCCACCGCTGTTTGAGACGCTGGAAGTAATTGGGCGGGAGATTACGCTTAAGCGAATCGAGGACGCTCTGCAGAAGATTGTGTAGCGAATCCTGTGTGACGTCTGCAAACAAAAGCCCAAACCGTTTCCAGTTCGGGGCGTCAACCTGTCCGGTTAAGTTGATTGTAGAAGATGGGTCCTTTCAAGCAAACGTAACTTGAGGTTCTGCCGCCGATTTTGTTGCATCTCAGTTGGTCTAACTTCTATCTATTCAAACACAGGCTTGTTTAGAAAAATCTGAAAGTCTCCGCAAGCTCTTCATCACAACCTTCATACAAGTCGCATAGAAAGGAATTCGCATGAAAGCCGTACAAGTTAGCAAGCCCGGAGGTAATTTCGAAATCGTCGAGCGCCCCAAGCCAGAGCCCGCACGCGGACAGGTGCGCATCAGGGTGGAAGCCTGCGGCATCTGCCACAGCGACGGGCTGGTCAAAGAGGGGCTTTGGCCGGGAATTCAGTATCCGCGAGTGCCGGGCCATGAGATTGCTGGGCGCGTCGACGCGGTCGGCGCCGACGTTACGCTGTGGAAACCCGGTCAACGAGTGGGAGTGGGATGGCACGGCGGGCACTGCTTCCAGTGCGATCCCTGCCGGCGCGGCGACTTCGTCCTATGCCAGTTCGCGAAAATTACCGGCATCAGCTTCGACGGAGGCTACGCCGAATACATGGTGGCGCCTGCGGAAGCGGTGGCCGCGATGCCGGATGACCTGCCTGCGGATGAAGCCGCGCCGCTGCTCTGCGCGGGCATTACGGTGTTCAATTCACTGCGCAACTCGGGCGCACGCGGCGGCGACACGGTCGCGGTGCAAGGGATCGGAGGGTTGGGCCATCTCGGGATTCAGTACGCCCGGCAGATGGGTTTTCGCACTGTCGCCATTGGCCGCGGCAAAGATAAAGAGGCACTGGCGCAGAAGTTGGGTGCGCATGAATACGTTGATACTAGCGCTGGCGCGCCTGCCGAAGCGCTGCAAAAGCTGGGAGGAGCGCGCGTGATTCTCGCGACCGCTCCTGATTCGAAGTCGATCTCAGCTCTGGTCGATGGACTAGCTGGAAATGGAAAGCTGCTGATCGTGGGAGCGGGCTTCGAGTCGCTGACGGTGACCCCGCTGCAATTGATCGGCGGACGCAAGGCCTTGCAGGGTTGGCCCTCGGGCACGGCGAAAGACTCCGAGGAAACTTTGCAATTCAGTTCCCTGAGCGGTGTGAGGCCCATGATCGAGCGCTATCCGCTGGAGAAAGTTGCCGAGGCTTACGACCAGATGATCAGCGGGAGGGCGCGGTTCCGGGTGGTGCTGACGATGGGCGGGTAGCGGGCTGTCGACGCCACCATCTCGACCGAAGCCTTTCGGCGGAAGTTCAGCGATCTTAATATTTTGAAGTCGAGAAGGTAACATTTATGTTACCATTAAAGATTGTTGAGGTTCTGGAATACCTTCAGCCGGACGGTCGCAGCCCTTGTGCCGGGTGGTTCGACCGCCTCAACGCGCCGGCGGCTGCCAAGGTTTCCATCGCGCTAGCACGGTTGTCACAGGGGAACTATTCCAGCGTAAAGGGCGTGGGCGGCGGTCTTTATGAGTACAGGATCGACTTCGGTCCGGGTTATCGGATGTATTTCGGCAAGGACGGCGAACGCATAGTCCTGTTACTCGGTGGTGGAACGAAGAAGCGGCAGCAGAAGGACATCGCGGGCGCGCTTAGCCGGTGGCAGGACTATAAGCAAAGGAAAAACCAGGAGATTCGATAGTGGCTCTCACTCGAGATTTTAAAGAAACGATTCAGGCGCGAGCTCGGCGCGATCCCGCATTTCGTAAAGAGCTGTTGCGCGAAGCGGTCGAAAGCTTCATTGCCGGAGATGTGGAAACGGGAAAGACCGTGCTGCGCGATTACATTCATGCCACCGTGGGCTTTAACGATTTGGCCGGAGGAACGCATCACTCGCCCAAGAGCCTGATGCGTATGCTCGGTCCAACGGGGAATCCGCAAGCTCGCAACCTTTTCGATATTGTCCAATACCTTCAGCGAAAGGAAAAGGTACGGTTCGTAGTGCGCGCCGCGGCGAGATAGCGTCCAGGCGCTTGATCTTGCGATAAGATCATCAGGTGAATTCTTCTCATCCCCCTACTGAAGCTGGAGAAAAAGCTGTGGCTGCCTCGCCCTCGCCCGCTCCGTCGAACTTTATTCGCGACATCATTCTGGAAGACGTGAAGGCCAACAAGCACGACGGCCGCGTGCAGACCCGTTTCCCTCCCGAGCCTAACGGCCACTTGCACATTGGACACGCCAAGGCAATCTGTATCGACTTCGGATTGGCCGACGAATTTGGCGGGCATACGAATCTGCGCTTTGATGACACGAATCCTGAGAAGGAAGAAACCGAATACGTCGAATCGATCAAGGCCGACGTGAATTGGCTCGGCTTTCAGTGGGACGGGCTGTTTTACGCTTCGGATTATTTCGATCAGCTCTACGAATGGGCGATCAAACTTATCAAGGATGGCAAGGCTTACGTCGACGACCTGACAGCGGAGGAAATTCGCAAGCATCGCGGAACGCTGACTGAGCCGGGCAAAGACAGTCCCTATCGC